>Ga0214467_1000006_pt1 | contig 70695 bp, 71 predicted proteins | sample RVTome_8_FD_187339 | JGI IMG/M metagenome (GOLD analysis project Ga0214467, IMG submission 187339) | Soil microbial communities from uranium-contaminated site in the Upper Colorado River Basin, Wyoming, United States - RVT160D0 HiSeq ...
GGCGGCGGTAGATGGCCGGCGTGTGGCGCCGTACCGGTGGGCGGCGCCGGGGACGGGCGGGCACCGACCGCAGCCGGCCGCGGCGGCCCACGGGTGCGGGCGAGACCGGGGCCGCGGAGACCGGGATGCCGGAAACCGGGGCCGCGGGACGCAGGGACAGGACCACCCGGGACGCGCGGATCGGGCGGGGTCCGGGCACGCTGCGACGGCGGCGCTGGCGTTGCAGCACCCGTACCGTCGACTGCGCCCGCTCCGCCACCAGGCGCTCGGTCGCGTCGTAGCGGCGTACCAGCGCCGGCGCGAGGGCGAGCAGCCCGGCGGCGGCGAGGACGGCGAGGAGCACCGAGGTCGGCACCCTCACCCCTCCCGTCACCCCAAACGGCGACCCTTCGCTGCCGCGTCACCGTTGTCCCAGTAGGGCCTGTTTATGAATCCCCCCGGGCTGCGCCGGATCCAGGCCCTAACTGAGGTTAAAGGGGGCTGACCAGGAACAAGGCGCGCCGCGCCGCAAGGCCTGAGGGACAAAGATCAACGATGCCCGAACGGGCAGGGGTTTGTGCTCAACCCGCCGTCGCGCGCAGGCGGTGCCACCTCGCCAGCAGGCCACCGTCCGCGATGACCTCCTCGCTGGTCAGCGCATACCCGATGTGGTCGCGCCAGGCGCCATCGATGTGCATGTACCGCGGGTGGTAGGCCTCCTCGCGGAACCCGAGCTTTTCCACCACGCGCCGGGACGGCTTGTTTTCGGGCCGGATGTTGACCTCGACCCGGTGCAGCCCGCCCGGGCCGAACGCGTGGTCGACCGCCAGCGCCAGCGCGGTGGGGATCACGCCCTGCCCGGCGACGCGGGAGTCGACCCAGTAGCCCACGTACGCCGAGCAGAACGCCCGCCGCACGATGTTGCCCAGGTTGAGGTGGCCGACCAGGTGGCCGCGCAGGCACACCGCGAAGGGCATGCTCTCGCCGCGGCGGGCCGAGCGGCGCTGGTCGCGATGCACGTACCGGAAGGCGCTCGGCGAGTTGAGCTCGGCCCAGGGGCCGGGCGGGGACGACTCCCACGGGGCGAGCCACTCCTGGTTGACCCGCCGCACCTCGGACCACGTGTTGGCATCGGAGCGTCGGTAGGGGCGCAGCGAGACGTGCCCGTCGATGAGAACGACCGGCCAGCCCGGCGACACCCCGAAAATCATCTGCGCCGATCCAGTAACAGCACATCCACAGTGGAGCCGGCGGCCGCGGTGGTCACCTTCTCGCCCAGGACCAGCAGCCCGTTGGCGTCGGCCAGCCCGGACATCGTGTACGGCCCGCCGGGCAGCGGCTGCACGGTGTATCCCCCGCCGCGCCGCTCGGCGACGTGGGCCGGCCGGAACTCGCGCAGCCCGGCCGGCGACGGCACGGTCTCCAGCAGGTGGGCGCGCACGCTCGGCCGGAAGACCGGCTCGGCCCCGGCGAGCAGCTGGATGGCGGGGCGGGCCAGCACCTCGAAGCCGATCAGTGCGGCGGCGGGTTCACCCGGTAGACACACGATCGGCACCTCCTCACCACCGACCGTACCGAATCCGAGGGTGGTTCCGGGGTACAGCGCGACGTCCTCGAAGGTCACCGAGCCCTCGCGCCGGGAGAGGATGCGGCGCATCATGTCGCCCGGCCCGTTGCCGGTGCCCCCAGTGGTCACGATGAGGTCGGCGCGCAGCGTCTGATCCTCGAGAAGCCCCCGCAGCCCCTCGGGGTCGTCGTCGCAGATGCCCACCCGGTAGGCCATGGCGCCCGCCTCCACCGCGGCGGCGGTGAGCGCGTGCGAGTTGGCGTCGACCACCTGGCCGGGCTGGCTGGCCCGGCCCACGTCGACCAGCTCGTCGCCGGTGGCCACCACGACCACCCGCGGGCTGGAGCGGACCACCACGTGGCCGATGCCGGTGGCGGCGAACACCGCCACGAGCGCCGGGTTGATCGCGGTGCCCGCCCGGGCCAGCACCGTGCCGGCGGGCAGCTCATCGCCGGCGCGGCGCAGCCCGTACCCCCGCTTGGGGGCCTGGAAGATCTCGACGGCGGCCATGCCCTGGTCGGTCCACTCCACCGGGACCACGACGTCGGCGGCGGTCGGCAGCGGCGCGCCCGCGGCGACCGAGAAGCAGGTGCCCGCGGTGAGCCGCACGGGCCGCCAGCTGGCCGCGCCGAGGTCACCGACGACGTTGAGCCGGACGCCGCTCGCCCGCGGCGCCCCGTCGAGCGAGGCCGAGGCGGCGGCGACGTCCTCCCAGCGGGCCGCGTACCCGTCGATCGCGGCCTGGTCGAACGCCGGGTAGGCGTGCGCCGCCACCACGTCCTGGGCGAGCACGTTGCCGTACGCCTGGGTGAGGTCGAGGTCGAGCGGTGGCAGCGGCCGCAGCCTGCGCAGCACGCTGCCCAGGTAGTCGGCGAGCGGCGTCAGCTCGTTGGCGGCCGCCTCGGCATCGGCCGTTGATGTCATGTCGTCTTCCCCACCGGCGATTCCTTCACAAAGTCACGCAGCCAGGAGGTGAAGGCCGGACCGAGGTCCTCGCGCTGGCTGGCGATCTGCACGACCGCCTGCAGGTAGCCCAGCGGCATCCCGGTGTCGTAGCGGGTGCCGCGGTAGACGATGCCGTGCACCGGCGTCCCCTCGGACAGCAACAGCGCCATCGCGTCGGTCAGCTGGATCTCGCCACCGCTGCCCGGCTTGGTGCGCTTGATCGCGTCGAAGATCGTGCCCGGCAGGATGTAGCGCCCCAGCACCGCCAGGTTGCTGGGCGCGTCTTCCATCGCGGGCTTTTCCACCAGGCCGGTCACCCGCACCACCTCGCCGATGCCGGCGAGATCCGGCTCGGGGTCGGCGACGGAGGCGATGCCGTAGCGCTTGGTCTCCTCAGGAGCCACCTCCATGAAGGAGAGCACGATGCCACCGGTGCGTGCCTGGAGCTCCAGCATCGGCGGCAGCAGCGGCTCGTCCAGGTCGACGAACTCGTCGCCCAGCAGCACCGCGAACGCCTCGTCGCCCACGTGGGCCTCGCCGCACCCGACCGCGTGGCCGAGGCCGAGCGGCTCGTGCTGGCGGCAGGCGTAGATATCGGCGAGCTGGCTGGCCTTGCGCACAGCCGCGAGCCGCTCCTGGTCGCCCTTCTCCTCCAGGCGCGACTCCAGGTAGGGCTGGCGGTCGAAGTGGTCGATCATCGACGTCTTTCCCCGCCCGGTGATGAGCAGGACGTCGCCGATCCCGGCGGCCGCGGCCTCCTCCACGATGTATTGGAGGACCGGGCGGTCGACGACAGGCAAGAGCTCCTTGGGCACCGCCTTGGTGGCGGGCAGGAAGCGGGTGGCCAGGCCGGCGGCCGGGATGACCGCCTTGGTGGCCCGTCGGCCAGAGGGGAGGGTGGTGGCTGCGTGCTCCGACATGCCGCGAGACTATCGGCCACGGCTCTGTCGCGGCGGGTGAGTCCCAGGTGACGCGCCGCCGGCACGGGGTAGATCGTCATCTGGCGGGGCGGCGCCGGCCGGTACGGCTAGCTCCCGCGCCTCCGGCCGCTTACCATCCACCGCGATCCGGTAGGTGTCGCGCCCGGCCGCTTTCGCCGCGTACAGGGCGTCGTCGGCCGCATCCAGCACCTGAGCGCCGGTCACGCCGTGGTCCGGATAGACGGCGATGCCGATCGAGACGGACACTTCGATGGACTCCTCGCCGCAGATGACCGGCGTTTCGCGGATCGCGGCGCCCAGGCGCTGAGCCACGATCGCGCCGCCTCGCGCGTCGGTTTCGGGCAGCAGCACCACGAACTCCTCGCCCCCCTGCCGGAAGGCGAGATCGACCTCGCGTACCTCGGCTCGCACCCGCCGGGCGAACTCGGCCAGCACCGCGTCACCCGCCCCGTGCCCATGCGTGTCGTTGACCTCCTTGAAGCGGTCGAGGTCGAGCGCGAGCACCGCGAGCATGCGGCCGAAGCGGCTGGCCCGCTCGACCTCGCGACGCACCGATTCCTTCAGATAGCGGTAGTTCCAGAGGCCGGTCAGCGGGTCGGTGAGCGAGAGCCGCTGCGCCTCCTCGTGGACCCGCACGTTGTCGACCGCCACCGCCGCCTGCCCCGCGAACGTGCGGAGCGTGACCAGGTCCGCGTCGTCGAACTCGTCCATGCCCAGCCGGTCGTAGAGGGCGAGCACGCCCAACGCGGCCAGCTCGAGGTCGGAGCCGTGGGTGGGGCTGGCGAAGGGCACCGCCACGTACGTGCGGCAGCGCGGCTCGCTCGCCAGCATGGACGGGCCGTCGCGGTCCACCCGGCCGCGCAGCGGTTCGCCGGTCGCCGCCACGGTGCCCAGGAGCCCATCGCCCACCGGCACCCGCAGCTCAGGGTCTTCGAGCCCTTCCGCGCACTGTGCGACGAGCTCGCCGGTCGCCGGGTCGAGCAGCAGCACCACGCCGGCGCGGGCACCGGTCGCGGCGAGCGCGGTCTGCAGGATCACCTGGAGGATGCGATGCAGGTCATGGGTGCTGGAGAGCGTGTCGCCCAGCACGGCGAGGTGGTTGCGGAGCTGGTCGCGGCTGGCGGTGAGCGCCCGCACGTACGACTGGGTCTCGCGGGTCATCCGGTTGAACGCCGCGGCCAGCCGCCCCACCTCGTCGCGGGCCCGCACCGGCACCCGGGCGGCCAGGTCGCCATCAGCCACCCGGTCGGCCGCCCGCCCGAGCTCGGCCAGCGGGTGGGTGGTCGAGCGGGCCAGCCACCAGGCGGCGAGCACCGCGAGCAGCCCGGCCAGCACGACCGCGCCCACCAGCACGGCGTAGATGCCGTCCGGCTCGCTGCGCGGGACCGAGAGGGCGAGCGGCAACGGCTGGCCCGGCGAGGGGTCGAGCCGCCGCACGTAGCGGCTGGGTGCGGAATCGGCGACGGCGTCTCCGCGTACCCCGAGGGCGGCCTCGACCACCGCGTCGCGGTGCCGGGGCGACTCGGTGGTGAAGATCGGGCCGGCACGCAGTGTGACCGCCGCGCCCGCGGCGTCGGCGAGCCGGCGCACGAAGGCCGCGTCGACGGTCTGCGCGACCTCGACCCAGCCGAGGACGTCGCCGGCGGCGTCGCGCATCTCGACCTGGACGGCGAGCGCCTGAAACCCGCTGGGCGTGGCGCCGGAGCAGTCGGCCCAGGGCCGCGCCGGGCCGCCGGGGGTGGTGACGCCGTCGACGTGCACCGCCGCGGCGAGCCCGCGGGCGATGACCTGGTCGGCCACGGCGAGGCGCTGCTCCGGCGTGGGCGGGAGGGCGACGGCGTCGGCCACCGCGTGGAGCTGCTGGCAGAGGGCGCCGACCGAGGAGCGGACGGTGGTCGCGGCGACATCCAGCCGGTCGACCGAGCGGTCCCGACTCACGGCTGCCACAGTGGCACCTACGAAGAAGGCCCCGAGCAGCACAGGACCGAGTACGACGGCGAGGAAAGCGGTTGTCAGGCGCCCACGCAGCGTCATCGCTTCCCCCCTCTCGGTTTCCTCCCTCTCGGTGCGATGCTGACACAGGGGGAATAACTCGGCCGGGTTTATGGCAGGAGTGTTGCGTGCCGGATTTATCGGATCTTCCGCGAAAAGCGACCCTGCGGGCCGCGCTACTCAGCCGCCGCCGGACACTGCCGGCGTCGTCGCTGGAGGAGGCGTCGGCCCGTGTCTTGGCTGAGCTCGCGACTCTGGTACGCCGCGAGGAGCCGCACTGCGTCGCCGCGTACGTGCCCGTCGGGGCGGAGCCGGGTGGCCCCGGGCTGCCGGACGCGCTCGCCGGGATGCTGAGCCCGGAAGGGCGGGTGCTGCTGCCGGTGGTGCTGCCCGATCTCGACCTGGACTGGGCGGCCTACCACGGTCCGTACTCGCTCACGCCCGGCCCGCACGGGCTGCGCGAGCCCAGCGGTCGCCGGCTCGGGCCCAGCTCGATCGCCACCGCCGAGATGGTGGTGGTGCCCGCCGTGGCGGTCGACCCGCAGGGCGCGCGGCTGGGGCGGGGCGGCGGCTCGTACGACCGCGCCCTCGCCCGCGTCGCACCGGAGACCTTGGTCGTGGCCCTGCTGCACGACGGCGAGGTGGTCGACGAGGTGCCCGACGAGCCGCACGACCGGCGGGTGGGCGCGGTCATCACACCGGGGGGTGGCCTGGTGATGTTGCCCGCTTGAAGTGGACGCGGTGGGCGTCCTTGGCGCATTATTAGCACTCGGATTAGTGGAGTGCCAGCCTGCGGAGGATCCGTTGCCCACGTACCAGTACGCCTGCACCGCGTGCGGCCACCAGCTCGAGGCGGTGCAGTCCTTCACCGACCAGCCGCTGACCGAGTGCCCGGCGTGCGAGGGCCGGCTGCGCAAGCTCTTCAACTCCGTCGGCATCGTGTTCAAGGGCTCGGGCTTCTACCGCACCGACTCCCGCTCCGGGCCCGACAAGCCCGCCGCCGACAAGGCGCCCGCCGAGTCCTCGACGACCTCGACCACCACCTCGTCGACCTCGGAAAAGTCGTCCTCCTCGACCACCTCGACCTCGTCGTCGGAGAAGTCGTCCTCGACGTCCTCGTCTTCGTCCGGCTCGACCAAGCCAGCCGCGGCGACGACCTCTTAGCAGATCCACCCGCCGCCCGGGCGTTATCCACACCCGGGTCGGTTGTCCACAGGCGCCCGGTCGACGCGGGCGGTCCGCCCCGGCGGCCGCCTACTGTCCTGGGCCATGCGGGAGCCCACCCTCGACCCCGTTCGCCGGCCTCGGCTGCCGCGCGGCCGCACGCTGCTGCGCGTCGGGCTGATCACGGCGTTTCTGCTGACCGCGGTCGCCGCGCTGTATGCCCGCGATCCCGTCGCCTGTCCTCCACCGCCGGCCGTCGCGGCCTCGGCACCCTCCGCCGACGCCAGCGGTCGCCTCGCCGTGCCGCCGGGCACGGTGGGCTTGCCGGTGCGGCTGGCCGAGCCCGCGGTGCTGGCGCTCGTGCAGCCGGGAGACCGGGTCGACCTGCTGGCGGCGAGCGGCACCTCGCCCACACCCACGCCTGCCCGAGAGCCCGCGCTCCAGGCACGAGACGCTCTGGTGCTGGGCGTCGTGGGCGCCGACGGCGCGGTGCTGCTGGCCCTCACCCCCGAGCGGGCACGCGCGATCGTCGGCCTGCCCGACGGCACCCGCTTCGGCGTGATCGTGCGGCCGAAGTGATCACTCCCAGTGGGGCGGGCGGTCCTCCAGCAGACGGTCGTCATTGGAATACGACGACTCACCCCAACCGCGATCGGTGTCGTCGCGGGTCTGGTCCGGCAGCACCGGGAGATCGTCCTCATTGAGGTCGACCAGGCGGTCCGGATCTTCACGCAGGTCTTCCGCCCCGTTCACGCCAAGCAGAGTACCCAGGCATGGTTCAGCGCGGGGGACCGCTTGGCGTTGATAGCGTCGGTCAGCGTGACGACGCGCAACGGCGGCCCGGCCGACGACGAGTTCTGGCGACGGCCGGCGGATGGCACCCCGCCCCCGCCCGAGCTCCCTCCCACCTCGCCTCCCGGCCCGGCATACCCGGGCCCGCCGCCCAGCGCCCCGCCACCGAGGGGGTGGCGTCCACCGGTCGTCATGCAGCCGGCCGCGCCCCGCGAGCTCCCCCCGCAGGACAGCGCGGGGATCGAGGAAGAGGAGCGGAGCGCACGCACGCTGACGTACGGCATCGGCATGATCGCCGCTGCTGTGCTCGTGGTGGTCGTCTGCCTGCTCTGCTCGCGCGTGCTGTTTTAGCCGCCTACTCGTGCGGCGAGAGCATCCGGGATCTTGGCTGCCGTTCTTTTAGGCATTATTTTGCCCGCGTTCGTGTCAGTGGCGGGCCGTATGCTCCCGCGGGCCGGCGGGTCCGCGGTGGTTGGCGTTACCCCTTTTGCCTCCGGCGGGAGCGCTCCGGACCATCAGGATGATGGAAGTGCCATCCCGACACCCATCGACCCACACAAGCGGAGCAGACCAATGCCCGGGCGCCAGCGTTGATCGTCTCCGTTACGGCCGTCTGGGGTGGCGCCCCGGGCATTGGCCCGCTTAGGCCCATGCGGGTCGATGGCCGTCCGGATGGCACTTCTGGGCTGGCGGGTGCGGGGGCGGCCGGGCGGTGCTCCGTTTGTGCGAGCAGCTCGACAGCTTCCCTCACGTACTCCTTGAGTCACCGAAACGGTCGCAGCGAACAGATCGTGTGACTTGAGGCCCCCTATGGCGGGCCCTGCGTACCACGATCTGTTCCGGGAAGGCATTGGCCACGATCTATGCGACAGCTCTCTAGATGCCGCTCCAGACGGCGTCGGCGCCCGAGTCGCCGGTCAGGTAGACGTAGACGCCGGTGACTCCGGCGAGCACGATCACCGCGGCGCCGAGCACCCAGGTCAGCCAGAGCGGCACGCCACCGGCGATGCCTCGGCCGCTGCTCAGGCCGTTGGTGACGAGGACGAGCAGCAGGGTGCCGAGGCCGAGCCCGAGGCTGAACCAGAACGTCAGATCGCCGTACCCCTGGTGGTCGTTGACCTTGTCGAGGATCTCCTGGCTGTAGTTGGCGGCGACGAGCCGCTGCTGCAGCCGCTCCCCGGACTCCCGCGCCACGAACGCCGCACCGGGACCGGCGACCGCGAGCAGGACGGCGGCCCAGCCGATCCGCACCCGTACGCGAGGGACCAAGGTATAGACGACCGCGGCCACTGCGAGCAGCGGGATGAAGACCACCGCGGCGTGCACTACGAGGGGATGCATCGGCAGGCCCATGATCTTGTCGAACACGAGTCCTCCTTTAGAGATTCACGGACCGCGAGATCGTCGTACGATTTGTCCGACTCGCGGATGATGCCTCCGTCAATGGATGGCTACGCGAAGAGAGTCGAGCCGGTTCATCGAGGTTCCGCGTGCCTTGCTGGTGGCGAATCCGCGTGCTGTTATTGCTAGATGCACGGCGAAGAGCTGCTGCGTTCGCGTGGCTTGAGGGTGACCCGGCCGCGTCTCGCGGTGCTCGATGTGCTCGGGGGCGGCGGCCACCTCGAGGTCGACGAGATCGCCCGCCGCGTGCGCACCCGCCTCGACTCCGTCTCCACCCAGGCCGTCTACGACGTGCTCGGCGCCCTCTCCCGCGCCGGCCTCGCCCGCCGCCTCGAGCCGGCCGGCAGTCCCGCCCGCTACGAGGCCCGCGCCGGTGACAACCACCACCACGTGGTGTGCCGCGGCTGTGGCGAGGTGGCCGACATCGACTGCGCCGTCGGCGAGGCCCCCTGCCTCGACCCCAACGTCTCGCACGGCTTCCAGATCGACGAGGCCGAGGTGACGTTCTGGGGGCTGTGCCCGGTCTGCCAGGCCCGCAGGGCCGATGACGCCTGAGGATCTCGGACTCTTCGGTCCCGACTCGGTGAGCTGGCGCGTGCACGAGGAGCCGATCCTCTTCGTCGCCGGCCTGCGCTCGCTCTACCTGCAGGCCCTGCATCCGCTGGCGGTCGCCGCCGTGGTGCAAAACTCCGACTACAAGGCCGACCCGTGGGGTCGGCTGGTGCGCACGTCGCAGTATGTCGGCACCACCATCTACGGCACGACCGCCCAGGCCGAGACCGCCGGCCGCCGGGTGCGCGCGCTACACGCCCGGCTGCGCGCCACCGACCCGCGCACCGGCGCCGAGTTTCGGCTCGACCAGCCCGACCTGCTCCGGTGGGTGCACGTGGCCGAGATCGAGTCGTTCGTCTCCACGGCCCGCCGCGCGGGCGTACGCCTGAGCGCCTCCGAGGTCGACACCTACTACACCGAGCAGCGCCGCACCGCCGCACTGGTCGGGCTCGACCCCGACACGGTGCCCGGCACGGCCGCCGAGGTCGCCGGATACTACGAGCGGGTCCGCCCCGAGCTGGGCATGAGCAGGGCGGCCGCCGAGACGTTCTTCTTCCTCAGCCACCCGCCGCTGCCGTGGCGCCTGGGCCTCACTCCCGTGCGCCTGGCCTACATGGGTATCGCCGCCACGGCGTTCTCGCTGCTCCCGCCCTGGGCCCGCCGCATGTACGGCGCGCTGGGCCTCCCCCTCGCCGACGTCTCGGCCGGCATCTCCGTGCGCGGGCTGCGCCTGCTGGTGGCCACCCTGCCCAGGCGCTTCCGTTCCGGCCCGATCTACAAGGACGCCATGGAGCGCGCCGCCCGCCTGGCCGTCGATACCGTCCCCGGCTAAATCGTTGGACGCCGCACACCGCCCGCGACGATCGTGGGCGGAATGCGACAAGAGGAGATCTGGGACGTCGACGCCGCCCAGAGCTATGACACGCCGGGCAGCGGCATGTTCGCGCCGGAGGTGCTGGGGCCGACCGTAGACCGGCTGGCCGCCCTCGCAGGTGGCGGGCGAGCACTGGAGTTCGCGATCGGCACCGGCCGCGTGGGCATCCCCCTCGCCGAGCGGGGCGTGCCCGTCACCGGCATCGAACTCTCCCGCCCGATGGTCGACCGCCTCCGCGCCAAGGTCGACGAAGCGGCACTCCCGGTCATCGTCGGCGACATGACCACCACGGTGGCGCCGGGCGAGTACACGCTGGTCTACCTCGTCTTCAACACGATCTCCAACCTGCTCGACCAGGCCGAGCAGGTCGCCTGCTTCCGCAACGCCGCCCGCCACCTCGCACCCGGCGGGCGGTTCGTGATCGAGCTGTGGGTGCCCGAGCTGCGCAAGCTCCCGCCGGGCCAGCAGGCCGTGGTGTGGCACATCGAGCCGGGCTACATCGGCCTCGACACCTACGACGTGCTCCGGCAGCACGTCGTCTCCCACCACGTCCGCTTCGACGAGAGCAAGCAAGCCCGGCTGACCCGCAGCCCGCACCGCTACATCTGGCCGGCCGAGCTCGACCTCATGGCTCAGCTGGCGGGGCTCGAGCTGGAGAGCAGGCACGCCGACTGGGCCGGCGCCGAGTTCACCGCCGACTCGCGCTCGCACGTCTCGGTCTACCGCCTCCCGGCCTAGAGGATCTATCGCGAGAGACAGATTTGAGCTACCGCGACGTCCGCGGTGGTCCGGACCGCTGCTCCCGCGGCCTCACCCGTCCGCTGTTGGTTTTTGCCTCCGGCGGGAGCGCTCCGGACCATCAGGATGCGGGTGGTGGTGTGCGCGCGGCTCGCGCCCGGGGGTCGTCGCTCTGGGTAGTGGGTGCTTTTTGCGGACTTATCCGCTTACCGCATCGTCGGGAGCGCCCGACCTAATAGATCGTGGTACGGAACTGCCCTCATAGGGGCGGTTGCGTACCACGATCTATTGATGTAGCTAGGACGGTCGCGCTGCCGGGTTACACAGAGCAACTCCCGCGGCTGGTCGCCATGCTCTGCTTTCCCCAGGGGAGCGGCCGCGGACGGCTCGACTCGAAGGCGCGGCACGCCGGCTTCGCGCGGACAGAAGCCGGGCCCGCCTCCGGGGCAAAGGCTCGGCCAACGGCGGAGGGTGAGCGACCCACCCGGACCCGCACCACTCGGCGAAAGGCGGCCTGGGCGGGATCGTTAGGCGGCGTCGCCGGCGGGCGGGGTGAGGACGCGGTCGACGGCGGCCCAGGGCTCCTTGACCGGGGCCTCGAGCCCCGCCGGGCAGCTCTTGCGAAAGTCGCACCAGGTGCAGATCGGGCCGGGCGACGTCGGAAACGCCTCGTCGGGATCTGCGCCGTCGGCTACCGCGCGCTCGGCGGCCACGATGTCACGGGCGGTGTCTTCGGCGCGGCTGACCTGGCGGGCCAGTGACTCCGGCGTGTGCTCGTGCGCGGCGATCGTGCCGGACGGCAGGTGGTGCAGCTCGACCTGGCGACACGGGCGGCGGAAGACCCGCTCCGCGGCGTACGCGTACAGCGCCAGGGCCTGGGAGCCGCGGGCGTCGTCGGTGTCGAGGCCGGTGCGGCCGGTCTTGTAGTCGACGATCGCCAGCTCGGGTCCGTCTGGCCCGGTGCGGGAGTCGATGCGGTCGGCGCGGCCGTTGAAGGCCAGCACCGAGGTCTTCACCGCCACGACGCGCTCGACGCCGAGCGGCTCGAAGGCCGGGTCGAGGGTCTCCACATAGGACTCGAGCCACTCCAGCGCCCGGCGGTAGGCGGCACGCTCCTGCGTCTCGTCGCGGTAGCCCTCGCGCACCCAGGTGCCCTTGAGCAGGGCGGGCAACGCCTCGGGGAGGCGGCGGTCGACGGGCAGGGCGAACCAGCTGCGCAACGCGGTGTGCACGCTCGCGCCGAGCGAATTGTGCGCCCACGGCGGGCCCTTGGGCGGGGTGGGTCGGTCTACGTAGGAGTGTCGATAGCGGCGCGGGCAGTCTTCGTACGCGCCCAACTTGCTGGGCGTGCACACGAAGAGCCGCTCCGGCATGCCCTCGAAGCCGAGCTGCTCCGGCTCTTGCCGGCCACCACCGCCGCCGCGCGGACGCGGTGTCGCCGAATATGCCCTACGCACCCCACGATCCTCCCACCGCCGTACGACACCGCGCGCGCCGCCACGTCGGGGGTCACTCGCCGTTCGCGTACTGGCGCACGAAGGCGGCCACCGCGTCGGCGATCAACTGGACCGCGATCGCGGCCAGGAGCAGGCCGGCGATCCTGGTCAACACCTCGATGCCGCTCGGGCGGAGCACCTTCACGATCCCACCGGAGAAGCGGAGCGCCACCCACACGGCGGCCATCGCGGCGACGATCCCGACCGCGACGGCGACGTAGTCCATGGCGCCGTCGGCCCGCTGGACGAAGAGCATCGTGGCCACGATCGCACCGGGTCCGGCCAGTAGCGGCGTACCCAGTGGTACCAGCGCGATGTTGGATGTGACCTGCTGGTTGGGGTCGCCGGTGCGGCCGGTGAGCAGCTCCAGCGCGATGAGGATGAGCAGGAGACCACCGGCGCCCTGCAGCGCGGGCAGGTCGACGTGGAGGTAGTCGAGGATCGTCTGGCCGGCCACCGCGAAGACCACGATCACCCCGAACGCGAGCGCGACGGCCTGGGTGCCGGCCCGGTTGCGCTGGCGGGCGGTGAGCGTGCCGGTGAGGGCGAGATAGATCGGCACCATGCCCGGTGGATCCATGATCACGAGGAGGGTGACGAAAACCTCGCCGAACAGCTTGAGATCCACACGGTCACGCTAGAGGACCGCTCAGGGGCCGAGGACGGGTACGCCCGACGCGGCTGCCACGATCGCCTCGTAGGCACCTGCCTCCGTGGTGTACGCGCCGAGCTTGACCTGCTTGTAGGTGCCGTGGAAGTCGGACGAACCGGTGACCACCAGCCCCAGGTCGGCGGCGAGCCCGCGCACGTGCTCGCGCTCGGCCGGCGAGTGGGCCTCGTGATCGGCTTCGAGGCCGAAGAGCCCGGCCGCTGCCAGCTCCACGATCAGTGAGTCGGGCACCACCTTCCCGCGCTTGGTGGCCTTCGGATGGGCGAAGACCGGCACACCACCCGCCTCGCGTACCAGCCGCACGGCCGTGAACACGTCCGTGTCCTCTTTGGGCACCCGGTAGCGCTCGCCCAGCCACCGGTCCTCGAACGCCTCGTCGATGTCGGCCACCAGCCCGGCCCGGACCAGCGCCCGCGCGATGTGGGGGCGGCCGACGGTGCCGCCGCCGGCGTTTCCGCGCACCTCGTCCCAGGTCACGTCGACCCCGTCGGCGCGCAGCCGCTCGACGATGCTCTCGGCCCGCGCCTCGCGGCCGCGCCGGACCCGGGCGAGCTCGGCCACCAGAGGCGGTGCGGTGGGGTCGAAGAGGTACGCCAGCAGGTGCAGCGGGATGGCCGGCACCTGCCCGTACCACCGGCAGGAAAGCTCGGCCCCGCGCACGAGCGAGAGGCCGGCGGGCCGGGCCTCCTCGGCGGGCACCCAGCCGGCCGTGGTGTCGTGGTCGGTGATGGCGAGCACGTCGAGGCCGGCCTCGGCTCCGGCGGCGACGAGCTCGGCCGGGGTGAGGGTGCCATCGCTGGCGGTGGTGTGTGCGTGCAGGTCGATGCGCATCAGACCAGCATGGGGTCCACCACGAGCACGCGGTCGTCGGCGTCCGCACCGGGCACGGGCACCTCTTCGACCTCAGGCTTCTTCCCCGCCTTCACCCGCATGAGGTCGCCCTCGCGGGAGACGTGCACCAGCGTGTCGCTGGTCGTCCAGGCCGCCTGGTCGCTCAGCTCGGGCCCGGCGTCCGCCGTGCTGCCCTTGCCGTCGAAGGCGACGCGCAGGTCGACGAGCCGCGCCCGCCCGGCGCCGTCGGCCATCAGCCAGCGGCCGTCGGGCGAGACGGTGCCGGCGCCGCGGGGGTTGAGCTGCAGGGCACAGGCCGTCTTGAGAACGGTGAGCGCGTTGATCGCGTCGAGGAGGGCGAGGCAGGGGCGGTCGCCGGCCTCGGCGGCGACCTGGCCGATGAGGTGGCGGCCGTCGGGCATCGGCCCGTAGATCTCGGCGGTGCCCGGCTTCCACGCCGGGGTGTAGGCACGGCCGGCCTGCGGCCACCACACGTCGAAGCCGGCCCGCTCGGCGCCGGAAGCCGTACGCCGCATGACCACACCCTGCCCCACGAAGCTCACCGGAAGCCCCTCACGCGGGGCCGACGTCTGCGTCGCGTGCTTGAGCGTGCCCTGGTCGACGGTCGCGCTGAAGAGGCGGGCGCTGTCGCGCCAGGCCACCCGGCGGCCGTCGGGGGCCAGCGCCACCGCGTCGACCGCGGGGAGCACCTGGAGTGAGGTGCCGTCCGGCCCGACATACCAGAGAGAGGCGCCGCCCGCGGGCGGGACGCCGACGACCAGCCAGCCCTTGCTGGCCTCGTGCGCCTGCGTCACGGTGCCGAGCTGGGACAGCGTGATCGCGGTGCCGGTCATCGTGCGTAGCTGGGTCGAGACGACCAGGTCGACCGGCACGTCGGTGGCGGACATCTTGTCCTTGTCGAAGGTGCCCAAGGGCGCCGGCACGGCCGTCGTCGGCGTGATCACGGGCACCGTCTGCTCGATCTCCGGATCGGTCACCCAGGCCGGCCCCGCGTATCGCCGGTCGCCGGGATTGAGCTGGACGACGCCGACGGTCGCGGCGGCCGTCGCGGCGACGACCAGGACGGTGCCGACGACGGAGCGACGCCGGCTGATGCGGCGCCCCTTCCGGATCGCGCGGCCGCCGGGGTCGTGCTCGCCCACCCCGTGCGCCGGATCGGCGGCACGCGACAACGTCTCGCGCAGGGCGCGCTCCAGATCCTCCGATGCCACGCCCAATGGACGCCTTGGCGACGGCCTCAGGTTGTCCGGCTCGCCCATCGTCACCCGCGCTCCAGGCCGGCGGCGGGCGCCGGGATCGGCGGCATGGGCAGGCTTGGCACGACCGGCGCCGGCCGCACGCGGGCCGGGGCGGGCGCCGGGGCGGGCTTGGGCTCCGGCGCGAGGCCGGCGGCGCCGAGCCGCTGGCGAAGGGTGTGCAGGGCCCGCGACGTCTGGCTCTTGACCGTGCCGGTGGAGATGTCGAGCAGCGCGGCGGTCTGCGCCTCGGTCATGTCCTCGTAGAAGCGCAGCACCAGCACCGCGCGCTGGCGGGCCGGGAGCGCCTTGACGTGCCGCCACAGCACGTCGCGCTCGAGCTGCTCGTCGATCTGGTCGGGGGCGGCACGCTCAGGCAGGATCTCGGTGGGGCGCTCGCCGTGCCAGCGCCGCCGCCACCAGCTGGTGGCGGTGTTGACCAGGACACGGCGCGCGTACGGCTCGACGGCCTCGATCTCACCCAGCCGCTTCCACGCCAGGTAGGTCTTCGTGAGGGCGGTCTGCAGGAGGTCTTCGGCCGTGGCCCAGTCACCGGCCAGCAGGTAAGCCGTGCGCAGCAGGGCGGCGGAGCGTGCCGCGACGAACTCGCGGAACTCCTCCTCCATTTCCTGCTTGGCGGCAGACACCATCGCCTCCCCGTGACATGTGCCCTCCCGAAGGTTGTCACAGCCTTTGGGCAAGAGCCATGGCACGGATGGCTAAACCACCGTTAGCGCGAGTAACGAAAGTGTGTAGAGGTCAGGCCCCGTCGTCGGCCTTGATGTCTTCGGCGTCCTTGCCGAGGCGGGCCTCGACGGCCTGCGGCTCGTACATCTCTTCGACCACGCGGAGGTAGAGCTCGTTGGGGTTGGGCAGGTGCTTGACCTCGCGAAGTGCCTGGTCCTGACCTGCCGACTCGAGCACGAACGTGCCGTAGTTGAGCATGCGGCCGAGCGGGGACTGCTCGTACTTCATGTCGGTGACGCGCAGGAGCGGCATCATGCCGACCTTGCGGGTGATGATGCCGTTGACCACCATGACCCGCTTGTTGGTCAGGATGAATCGGTCGAAATACCAGTCGCCGACCTGCCACGCGACCCAGCCCATGACCGCGAACCAGACGATCACGGCGGCGGTGGTGAGGCCGCGGACGTCCTGCCGGGCCAGAAAGCCGGAGAGGTAGCCGAGCGCGAAGGTCGCGGCGGTGCCGATGAGCAGCGGCGTGGTCAGGTGGATCCAGTGCCGCTTCCACTCCCCGCGGTAACGCTCCGTAGGGAAGAGGTATCGGGCGACCAGCGAGCTGGGCTCGTCTTCGAGCGGCAGCACCCGCCGGGGCCCGATCGGCATGCCCGCGGCGTCGGTGCGCAGGCCGGCCAGCTCATCCTCGGAGAACTCCGGGGGTAGATAGCCACCGCGCCCGTCGTCGTGGGCATAGCTCGCATTCTCGGAGTAGGCCGGGCCGTCCGAATAGGAAGGCCCGGTCGAGAAGCCGGCGTCATCGCTGTAGCCCGGGCCCTCGTCGCCTCGCGGCGCACGGGGGATGGGCTCCGTGTCCCGCTGTCGGCGGGATCGGTCGGGCTCGTCAGGGTCGTCGGGGGGTCCGCCCGGTGCGCTGCCCATGGACAGCTATGCGATCAGGCTCGTGACGAAGTCGCCAAGCCCCTGCCCGATGTCGGCCACCGTGCTGCCCAGTGACTGGAACACGTCGGCCGCTGAATCGGGCCGGTACGCGATGAAGAAGAGCAGGAACGCGATGCCGCCCCAGGTGAGGATCTTCTTGACCATTGCGGGCCGTCCCTCCGCACTGCAGCCGAGCCGGTGCCGGCAGTACCCAGAGTATACAAGTGAGCGTCTTTACGTGTTCGGTTCAATCGCTGGAAAACGCATTCACGCTCTCCCGTGCAAGTACGGCGACGGCGCGCCATACACGAGCTCGGGCGGCAGCCACTCGGACAGGTCGTGCACGACGACATGCTCCGCGAGGAGGTAACCCGCACTCGCCGGCCAGGCTATCGCATACAGCCACATTCCTCGGGCTTCTCCGGCATAAGCGCTGCGATCCGTCGGCGACTTCACAGACCACAGTGGAGTCGGATGACCGCCCACTTTGATCTTCGCGTGCGGTCCACGATGGTCGGCCGCGGGCGGGCCCTGGTCACCCAGCGCATCGGCGATCAGCGCGCCCGGGTCGAGCCCCGGGAGGCCGCCGAAGCGGTTGCCCAGCCCGACGCCCGGCTCCTCGGCCACGAACACGAGGTCGGCCGGCCCGCCGCGAAGGGGTGACGGGCCGCTGCAGGCCACGGCGGTGGCACGCACGCCGGTGCGGTCGTCGCCCGCCCACGCCACGCCGGTCATCATCCAGCCCGGCTGCAGGGGCCAGGGACACCACACCGGCACCGGCGGGCGACCGGTCGCCACCTGGGCCTTATCGACCGCCGCCAGGACGCTCGCCACGATGTCGGCGCTGACGTGCTCGGCGACGTGCAGCGGCGGCACCGGGCCGTCTTCGTCGCAACGCCAGTCGGTGTGCATCAGGTCTGGCGGTCGCACCGGACCGCCACATCTGGGGCAACTCACCGCAACGCCCACCTCACTACGGTGCGGGGCGGGCCGCCTCCCCGTCAAGGTTTTCCGGCGGCGGGCCGGCGTGCGCCCGGATCCAGGCGTGCATGGCGATTCCGCTCGCCACGCCGGCGTTGATCGAGCGGGTCGAGCCGTACTGGGCGATCGAGAAGACCTGGTCACAGGCGGCCCGGGCGATGTCCGAGAGCCCCGGGCCTTCCTGGCCGAACAGCAGCGCGCAGCGCCGAGGCAGCGTCACCGCCTCCAGCGGGTGAGCGCCGGGCAGGTTGTCGATGCCCACCACCGGCAGGTCGTGGGCGTGCGCCCAGGCGGCGAACTCCTCGATCGTTTCGTGGTGGCGTACGTGCTGGTAGCGGTCGGTCACCATCGCACCTCGACGGTTCCACCGGCGCCGACCCACGATGTGCACCTCCGCCGCGAGGAAGGCGTTGGCGTTGCGGACGACCGTGCCGATATTGAGGTCGTGCTGCCAGTTTTCGATCGCCACGTGGAAGTCGTGCCGCCGCTGGTCCAGGTCGGCCACGACGGCGTCGCGCAGCCAGTACCGGTAGCGGTCGACCACATTGCGCCGGTCACCGTGCGCGAGCAGGTCCGGGTCGAGGCGCGGGTCGGCCGGCCACTCACCCGGCCACGGTCCGACCCCGACCTCAGGCTCATCACCACTCACGGTCATCAGAGGGTACGGGCCGCGCCCGACCCACCGCGCGGCGGTGCTAGGCGAGGGCCAGCGCGATCGCGAGATCGTCGAGGAATCGCCGCTCCGCGGCACTCACGTGCTCGCCACCCAGCCCCAGCACCCCACCGGAGCGCGCCGCGCCGCAGACCCGGGCGGCCACGGACTGCAGCCACTGTCGGTACGCCGCCGAGTCGGCCGGATCGGCCCGTGCGGCCAGCACGTCGGTCGCCCGCCGGCAGGCATCCAGGACCTCGGCGAGGCCGGCGGCCCGGTCGGTGAACTCCTCGGCGGCGGGCCGGTCGTCGTCGGCCTCGGCGTAGATGGCGGACACCACGGCCCGGACCAGATCGCTGTCGAACGCCCGCCCGGCGGCGATGGCGTCGAGACCGGCGAGGCCCTCGGCGACCGTGCGGCGGGGGCCATCCGGCTCGGCGGACGTGGCCGCCACGATCACCCGCGCGGGCAGGTGGGTCAGCAGCTCCCACTCACCAGGTGGAAACGCCATCGCGGCGACCTGGCCGGCGGTGCCACCACCACTAGAAGTCGGGTCTCCGGAAGCGGATTGGCTCGGCATAGCGACCTCCCGAGGTCAGCATATGCCCACTTTTGCGGCGATGCGTGACTTGCGGTCCGGGCCCTGCGTGTCGAGGGGTTTCAGCCCTTCGGTTCGGGGAAGCTGGGCCGCTCCGGATCGGCGCCGGCGAGCACGGCCGCCGCCGTGTACTCCTTCTTCGGCACCATGACCCGCCGCCGGAACACGCACACCAGCGTGCCGTCCTGCTTGTAGCCCTTCGTCTCCACCGAGACCACGCCACGGTCGGACTTCGAGGTCGACTCGCGCTTGTCCAGCACGGTGGTCTCGCCGTAGATCGTGTCGCCGTGGAACGTGGGCGCGACGTGGCGCAGCGACTCGACCTCGAGGTTGGCGATGGCCTTGCCGCTCACGTCGGCCACGGACATGCCCAGGAGCAGGGAGTAGATGTAGTTGCCGACCACGACGTTTCGCTTGAAGTGCGTGGACGTCTCGGCGTAGTGGGCGTCCAGGTGCAGCGGGTGGTGGTTCATGGTGAGCAGGCAGAACAGGTGGTCGTCGTACTCCGTGACGGTCTTGCCCGGCCAATGCCGGTAGACCGCGCCGACCTCGAACTCCTCGTAGTACCGGCCGAACCGCATCCACGCCCTCCCTCACGCCTACGGGTAGAGCAAGGATGCCTTATCGATGGTTAAGCCGGGGGCCGAGGGTGGAAGACCTGAAACTGACCCCGGACGCAATGAGCGGCGGGGCCCTCCCCGGCACCCGCCGCCCACGCTTGATGAGTTGATTTTGCCGTGCAACTCGCACTCAAGAAAGGTTTCAGGGCGAGACGGAGGTCACAGTTACCCTTTTGTGACATTACATTCGGTGAGAGTGGATCGATGCACGACCCACCGTTACCGATCTCCAAGTCCCATATCAGCCAGCAGGTTCGATGTTTTCCCTGTTACGAGCGCGTAAACCGATGGAATCGCTCCCATCACCATGAGTAGTCACTCGATCATCGCCCCTGGTCACTGTCCCGGCGCCCGCCGTAAAGGCTCCGCGAGGCCGTCGGTGAGGCCCGCCACGCCGCGCCCGATGTCCGGTTCGTCGGGAATGCTGACTCGCCTCGTTAGGTTTCAGTACGCGTAGGCAAATCCCCGTGATCGGAGAGATCAAATGGCGACCGTTGAGCTGACCACGGCCAACTTTGACGAGGTGACCAGCCAGGACGGCACCGTGCTGGTCGACTTCTGGGCCAGTTGGTGCGGTCCGTGTGTCCGGTTCGCGCCCATCTATGAGCGCTCGTCGCAAAAGCACGAGGACATCGTGTTCGGCAAGGTCGACACTGAGGCGCAGCAGGAGCTCGCAGCCAAGTTCGACATCCGGTCGATCCCGACCATCATGGCCATCCGCGACGGCGTGATCGTGTTCGCGCAGCCCGGCGCACTCCCCGAGTCGGCGCTCGAGTCGCTGATCGAGCAGGTGCAGGCGCTCGACATGGACGACGTCCGCAAGAAGCTCGCCGCGCACAACCACTGACATACGCCTGCCGCGTCGCAGAGGGCGCCCCTCGCCGTTGAGGGGCGCCCCTGTCTATGCGGCGGGCAGCGGTGCCGCTCAGGCCACGTGCTCGCGGTACGCGGCGATCGTGTCGGCCAGGATCTCCGCCCCCGGGCGGGCCCACAGGTCGGCGTGGAAGACCTCCACCTCGACCGGCCCGGTGTAGCCGGCGGCGTCCACCGCCTCGCGAAAGCGCCGCAGCTCGATGCAGCCCTCTCCGGGCAGCCCCCGCCCCAGCAGCACGCCCTCGGGCAGCGGAGTGATCCAGTCGGCGGCCTGGAAGCAGGCGATCCGCTCCTCCCGCCCGGCCCGCGCGATCTGCGCCCACACCGTGTCGTCCCACCACAGGTGATAGGTGTCGACGACCACGCCGACCGCCTCGGCGGGGTACGGCGCGGCGAGATCCAGCGCCTGGCCGAGCGTGGACACCACGCACCGGTCCGACGCGAACATCGGGTGCAGCGGCTCGATCGCGAGCTGGACACCCACCTCCACCGCCGCCGGCACCAGCCGGCCGACCGCCTCGCCGACGTGCGCTCTGGCCTCGTCGATGTCGCGGCCGCCGGGCGGCAGCCCGCCCGACACCAGCAGCAGCACGGGCGCCCCGAGCACGTGCGCCTCTTCGATGGCGCGACGATTCTCCGGGTACCACTCGGGCTGGTTGAAGAAACCCCCGCGGCACAGCGACGTGACCTCGAGCCCGGCGTCCTTCACGAGCGCGGCGGTCTTTTCCAAGCCGAACTCGGCGACCTGCTCGCGCCACAGCCCCACGCGCGTGACGCCGGCCTCGACGCATCCGGCCACCAGCTCGGGGATCGGCCACCGATTGGCCGTCGCCTGGTTGAAGGAGAACCGAGTCACAGCTCGGGGACCTCGATGCGGCGGCCCTCGCGAGCGGAGCGCAGGCCCAGCTCGGCCAGCTGGACGCCGCGGGCCCCGGCCCACAGATCCCACGTGTACGGCGCGTCTTCGGCGACGTGCCGCAGGAAGAGCTCCCACTGCGCCTTGAAGCCGTTGTCGAACTCCTCGTTGTCGGGCACCACCTGCCACTGCGCGCGGAAGTCCTCCGTGGCGGGCAGGTCCGGGTTCCACACCGGCTTGGGGGTGCTCGCGCGGTGCTGGACGCGGCAGTTGCGCAGGCCGGCGACCGCACTCCCCTCGGTGCCGTCCACTTGAAACTCCACCAGCTCGTCGCGGTAGACCCGCACCGCCCACGAAGAGTTGATCTGTGCGACGACGCCGCCCTCGATCTCGAAGATCCCGTACGCCGCGTCGTCGGCGGTCGCCTCATAACCCTCGCCGGCCTCGTCCCACCGGCGGTCGATGTGTGTGGTGACGTGCGCGGTGACCGCGCTGACCCGGCCGAAGATCTGCTCGAGCACGTAGTGCCAGTGCGGGAACATGTCCACTGTGATCCCGCCGCCGTCCGCGGCCCGATAGTTCCACGAAGGACGCTGGGCGGCCTGCCAGTCGCCCTCGAAGACCCAGTAGCCGAACTCGCCGCGCACGGACAGGATGCGGCCGAAGAAGCCGCCCTCGACCAGGCGGGCCAGCTTGCGCAGCCCGGGCAGGAAGAGCTTGTCCTGCACGACCCCGTGCTTGATGCCCGCGGCGTCGGCGAGGCGGGCCAGGTCGACGGCGGTGGCCAGGTCTTCGGCGATCGGCTTCTCAGTGTAGATGTGCTTGCCCGCGTCGATCGCGGCGCGCAGCGCCTTCTCCCGCTGGGCGGTCACCTGGGAGTCGAAGTAGATCTGGATGTCGGGGCGGGCCAGCGCGGCCGTCAGGTCCGTGGTCCAGTCGGTGAGCCCGTGCCGGTCGGCGATCTCCCGGAGCTTGGTCTCGCTCCGGCCCACCAGCACCGGCTCCGGCCACAGCCGGGTGCCGTCGCGCAGCGGCAGGCCGCCCTGCTCGCGGATCGCCAGCAGCGACCGCACCAGGTGCTGCCGATATCCCATCCGGCCGGTCACGCCATTGAGCGCGATGCCGATCGTCCTGCTGGCCATGCGAGGTCCAATCGTTCTGAGGTAAGCGCTTTCCTCGATCACCGTACTGGCGGTCGCTGTTGCGCTGCAAGGCCTTTCCTACATATGGGCAGGTCCACGGTATTCTCATTCGGCAAATGGCCCTGGGAGCGGCGAGGTCCGGTCCGAGGAGCGCAGCGACGAGGATGGACCGAGCCGCCATCCAGGGCCAAGCGCGAGCGGAGCGAGCGCGAAATAGCAGAAGACCCCGGGGCGGTTTGGGCGCCCGCCCGCGGACGACCGGGACGTGCGCGAGGCCGGAGGTTGGGATGGCGACGCTTGCCGATGTGGCGCGGCGCGCGGGCGTGTCGCCGGCCACCGCATCGCGGATAATCAACGGCAGCTCCAAGCCGGTCACCGACGCACTCCGCGAGCGGGTGCTTGCCGCGGTCGAAGAGCTGCAGTACGTGCCGAACGCGCACGCCCAGCTCCTGGCCCGTTCGCACCGCACCGCCATCGGCGTGATCGTGCACGACGTCTCCGACCCCTACTTCGCGGAGATCACCCGCGGCCTCCAGCGGGTCGCCACCGCGCACGGCCGGCTGGTCATCATCTGCAACAGCTACCGCGACCCGGTCAAGGAGCTGGAGTATGTGGAGCTGCTCCGCGCCCACCAGGTCGCCGCGATCGTGCTCGCCGGCTCCGGCTACCACGACGAAGACTTCACGAAGGCACTCGACGGCAAGCTCCGGGTGTACGAGAGCACGGGCGGCCGGGTGGCCGTGATCGGCCGGCACGAGCACGCCGGTGACGCGGTGGTGCCCGACAACGAGATGGGCGGCTACCTGCTCGCCAGCCACCTCTACGAGCTCGGCCACGAGCGGATCGGCGTGATCGCCGGCCCCCGCCAGCTCACCACCACGACCGACCGCCTCACCGGCCTGCGCCGGGCCGCCCACGAGCACGGCCACAAGGTGCCGGCGGCCCGCGTGGCGTACGCCGACTTCGACCGCACGAGCGGCGCCGACGCGGCCGCCGCCCTCCTGGACGCCGAGCCCGACCTCACCGCGCTGGCCGCGCTCAACGACTCGATGGCCATCGGCGCGCTGTCGCTGCTCCGCTCGCGTGGCATCGCGGTGCCCGAGCGGGTCAGCGTCATCGGCTTCGACGACATGCCGATCGCCCGGGACGTGACCCCGGCGCTGACCACCGTGCGGCTCCCGCTGGTCGACATGGGCGCGCGGGCCATGACGCTGGCCCTGGAAGAGCCGACCGACCGCGCGGCACCCCGGATCGAGCAGGTGGGTGCCGAGCTGGTCCGCCGCGACAGCACCGGCGCGCCACGCCGGTAGCCGCTTGCACTTGGCTCGTACGCGTGTTCGAATAGAGCGCATGCGCTGGGACAACCTGTCGGCTCCCCCCGACGGAGAGGTCCCTGACGGGCCAGCGCCAGCGGCTCCACCCCTGCCGCTGGCGCTGCCCGGCGCGATCGCCCGCACGTTCGACACGCCGGGCTTCGCCGGCATGACCTTCTACGAGGTGCGCGCCAAGAGCATCATCAACAGGGTGCCGGCGTCGTCCCGCATGTCCTTCCCCTGGACGATCAACCCGTACCGCGGTTGCGGCCACGCGTGCAGCTACTGCTTCGCCCGCGGCACCCACACCTACCTGGATCTCGACGCGGGCCACGACTTCGACACCAAGATCGTCGTCAAGGTCAACGCGGGCGAGCTCGCGCGGCGTGAGCTGGCCGCGCCACGGTGGCGGGGCGAGCACATCGCGATGGGCACCAACGTCGACCCGTACCAGCGGGCCGAGGGGCGATACCAGCTGATGCCGCGGATCCTGTCCGCGCTGCGCGACTTCGCCAACCCGTTCTCGATCCTCACCAAGGGCACGCTGATCCTGCGCGACCTGCCGCTGCTCAAGCAGGCCGCGGAGGTGACGCGGGTGGGCGTCGCGATGTCGGTGGGCTTCGTCGACGAGCGGATGTGGCGGTCGGTCGAGTCGGGCACGCCCAGCCCGCGACGGCGGCTCGACGCGGTGCGGACCCTGACCGACGCCGGCTTCCGGGTGAGCGTGCTGATGGCGCCGATCCTGCCCGGCCTCACCGACACCGACGAGTCGATCGAGGCGACGGTCGCGGCGATAGCGGCCTCCGGCGCGGTCAGCGTCACGCCGATCCCGCTGCACCTGCGGCCGGGCGCCCGCGAGTGGTACGCGGCGTGGCTGACCCGCGAGTTTCCGGCGCTGGCCCAGCACTACCGCCGGCTGTACGGGCGGGGGTCCTACCTGCCGAAGGAGTACCAGCGCGAGGTGACCGCGCGCGTGCGCGTGGCCGCGCGGCGGCACGGCCTCGACCGCGCCGAGCCGGGCGAGGCCCGCCAGGCCGAGTCGCCACCGCCCTCGCCCGAGCCGGAGCAGTTAACCCTCTTGTAGCTGGCGGATGCTCTACTTTGGAAGTGCCCCCGCTGGATGAGCTTCTCGCCGCGGTACGAGCCCGGGTCAACCGGTACCTCAACAGCGGCGACGCCGAAGACGTGCTCGATCCGGCCGGTGTGCGCGACGCGCGGGCGCTGCTGGCGATTACCGACGAGGCCAGGGACGCCGGTGCGTGGATCCACGCGTACCACGCGGCCGGGCTCCTGCATCACGCCCGCGACGTCGCCAGGCCGGACGGGAGCGACCGCGAGCTGGCCGAGTCGCTGCTGGGGCCGGTGTACGACTGGGTGCCCGCCCTGGCCGACCAGATAGGCAAGCTGACCGGGGTGCCCCGACAGCCGCTGCGGCTCAATCCACGGCGGATGGCCGCATTCGCGTTCGCCGGATCGCCGCTCGACGAGATCGACGACGTCATCACCGCGACCCGCCACTCGATCCGCGAATGCCGGGACTGGTCGGAGAGCCTGGCGCTCCGGATGAACCTCGCGGAGGCGCAGCACCTGCGCTTCGGCCGCAGCGGCGATCTCGCGGACCTCACCGACGCGATCACGAGCGCCCGGGCGGTGATCTCGGAGACGGCGGCGTTCGACCCCAGGTACACCAACCGGCTCAGCACGCTGGGCGGCTTCCTCCAGGCGCGGTTCGTGTCCACTATGGACGAGGCTGACCTCCACGCGTCGATCGGCTCGTACGAGGCGGCGCTGGCGGCCGCGGCCGCGGCCGCCGATCATGAGGACCGCCCGATGTACCTGTCGAACCTCGGGCAGGCCCGGCTCCTGCGGTACGCGTACGTGTCGCAGGATCCGGCGGAGCGCGACGCGGCGCTGGCCGAGATCCAGGCCGCGGTGGACACGACCACCCCGGACGATCCGGCTCTGGGCACCCGGCTCAGCGCGCTGCACCAGGCCCACCGCGCCCGCTACGAGGCCACCCGCGACCAGGCCGACCTGGCGGCGGCGCTGCACGCGGCGCACGCGGCGGTCGAGGCGACCGCACGCGACCACATGGACTATCTCGAACGGGTCCTCGACGTCGGCACCATCCACCTGGAGCGGTACGAGCGGACCGGCGACGACGGAGACGCCACGGCGGCGACCGAGATCGCGCGGAGCATCATGCGCACCGCGCCGAAGGAGCACCCGCTCCACGGGCTGGCGGCCGATGTGCTCGACCGCGCCCGCGGTCACGCCCCGAACGCGTGATCGAGGGCGAGCTATCGTCGGAGCGTGCGAAGCCCTCAGCAGATCCTGGCGGAATCCGCGGTCATCGCGGTGGTCGGGGCGTCCCGCGACCCGGAGAAGCCGTCACACACGGTGCCTCTGCAGATCCAGCGCCACGGCTGGCGGATCATCCCCGTCAACCCGTACGCGGACGAGTTGTTCGGCGAGAAGGTGTACCGGTCGCTGGCTGACATCCCGGAGAAGGTCGACCTCGTCGACGTGTTCCGCCCGGCCCACGACGCGATCCAGGTGGTCCGCGAGGCGGTCGCCATCGGAGCGCCGGCGGTGTGGCTGCAGCTCGGGATCGTCTCGCCCGAGGCGCGCCGGATCGCCACCGAGGCCGGCATCGAGTACGTAGAGGACCGCTGCCTCGCGGTCGAGCGCGCGGTGGGCAGCCTCACCCGCCGCCCGGCGGCGTGAGCCCACCGGCGTCGCACAAACCCGGACTCGCGCCGGACGAAAGGTTTCCATACCCTGCCAAGCATGACCGTCCCGGCGATCCCCTCTCCCGGTCCGGAGCTCCCGTGACCCGACACGTCCGGGAGGATCTGACCACCAGCGTGAGCAACGTCCAGGCCACGGCGCTGCTGCTGGGCATCGGTGCGTTCGCGCTGCGGGTCGTCGTGGAGTTCGGCATCGAGCCGATGTCGTGGCGGTTGAGCTTCATGCCCGCGTTCGCGGTCTACGCGGCCGGCGCGGTGACGGCGCTGGCCGTACCCCTGCTGGCCTTCGCCCGCCTGTGTCCACGGCCGCGACCGGCCCCGCGGACGCTGCTGGTCGCCGTGGATCACGGCCGGCCGGCCTTCGTGACGCCGACGTCGCCGTGGATGGTGGGGCCGTTCGTCATCATGCTGATGTTCCTGGCCGGCAACGGGCTGGCGACCGAGCGCTCGCCCGACGGCGAGGTGAGCATCTCGGCGGCCGGCTGGGCGCAGACCCTGGTGACCGTCGCGGTGATCTTCGCGGTGGCGGGCTGGACGCTCTTCCGCGGCCCGCGCGTGGAGCTGCGGCCCGGCGGACTCCTCGTGCGTACCGTGCGCACGCGGCTCGTGCGCTGGGAGTCGGTGCTCGCCAGCGGGCCACCGGCGCCGGTGGAGAAACCCCGCCAGATCTCGCTTCTGATCCGCCGGCATCCACCGGAGTACGGCGCGTTCGTGGTGCGCATCCTGCACCGCTGGCTCGCCGTCGACGCCGCCTTCCTCGCCGGCGCGATCCGCCACTACGTCGACAACCCGCAGCACAGGGGCGAGATCGGCACCCGCCACGAGCTTGATCGCCTGATCGCGGCCCTTGATCTATAGGTCGAAGGTATCAATCAGGTTTCTGACATAAGAGTGGCGTATCGGCCCCCATCTGTGCCCTAAGTACATGTAAGACTCTTCGGGTGACGTTCCCGCCCCTCGACGAGCCGTCGCAGCCGCGGCGCGCCGTCGTCTACGGGCGGGGAAACCAGGCCTCCGCGCACTACCGCCCGCTCCGCAAGGGCCGGCCGATGCCCGATACGCCGCCCATCTCGATCCCGTCGAGCCGCGAGGCCAGGGCGGCATACCGGCGGCGCCTGGTGCTCTTCGTGTTGGCGCTGATCGTGGCGATCGCGTCCGGCACCGCGATCTTCGGCGTCGTGCTGGCCAACCCGGCGACGACGGCGCAGGCACCCCAGGTGCCCACGCCGGAGGCGCCCGAGCCGGCCATCCAGCCACTGCCGCAGACCGGCCGGGGCGCGCCGATCGAGCGCGCGCCGTCGCCACCGCCCGGGTCGGCGGCCGACGACGCCCCACCGGGAAAGGTCACCACGACGACGCCGGCGGCGAAGGTGGGCGATGACGCGGTGGAGCGGACCCCGCCGACGCCGAGCCCGACGGTCTACTACCAAAACTGCAACAAGGCCCACCGGGCCGGCGCCGCGCCGCTCTATCCCGAAGATCCCGGCTACCGCGACAAGCTCGACAAGGATGGCAACGGCATCGCCTGCGACGAGAAGTAGGTCAGGTGCGGTACTCCTTGAGGAGGCCGCGGGAGATGATGGTCTTCTGGATCTCTGAGGTGCCTTCGCCGATCAGTAGGAAGGGCGCCTCGCGCATGAGCCGCTCGATCTCGTACTCCTTGGAGTAGCCGTAGCCGCCGTGGATGCGAAACGCCTCCTGCACCACCTCGGCGCAGTACTCCGACGCGAGCAGCTTGGCCATGCCGGCCTCGACGTCGTTGCGGGCGCCGGAGTCCTTGAGCCGGGCCGCGTTGACCATCAGGGCGTGCGCCGCCTCGATCTTCGTGCCCATCTCGGCGAGCTTGAAGGCGATCGCCTGGTGTCCGGCCAGCGGGGAGCCGAAGGTCTGGCGCTGCTGGGCGTACGCGACCGCGAGCTCGAATGCGCGGATCGAGATGCCGCAGGCGCGGGCGGCCACGTTGACCCGGCCGACCTCGATGCCGTCCATCATCTGGTAGAAGCCGCGGCCGACGCCGCCCTCGCCACCGAGCACAGTGGACAGTGGCGCGCGCACGCCGTCGAGGATCATCTCAGTGGTCTCGACGCCCTTGTAACCCATCTTTTCGATCTTCCCGGGGATGGTGAGCCCGGGCGCAGTCTCGCCGAAGCCGGGCTCCTTCTCCAGCAGGAAGGTGGTCATGTTGCCATACACCGACTCCGCGCCGGCGTCGGTCTTGACGAGCGTGGCGACCACTGAGGAGTAGGCGCCGTTGGTCAGCCACATCTTCTGTCCATTGAGGACATAGTCGGCGCCGTCGCGGACGGCCTTGGAGCGGATGGCCGCCACGTCCGAGCCGCAGCCCGGCTCCGACATGGAGAACGCGCCGCGCACCTCGCCGGTCGCCATCCGCGGCAGCAGGCTGGCCTTCTGCTCGGGCGAGCCGTGCTGGGCGACCAGGTAGGCCACGATGAAGTGCGTGTTGACGATCCCGGAGATCGACATCCAGCCGCGCGACAGCTCCTCGACCACCAGGGCGTACGTGAGCAGCGACTCGCCCAGCCCGCCGTGCTCCTCGGGGATCGTGAGCCCGAAGAGTCCCATCTCCCGCATGCCGTCGACGATGTCCGCCGGGTACTCGTCGGCGTGCTCCAGCCGCTGCGCGTGCGGGATGATCTCCTTGTCGGCGAACTCCCGCACGGTCTCCAGGATGGAGCGCTGGACGTCGGTCAGGCCGGGCGTCTGGGCGAGGCGGGCCATGGATGCCTCCGGGATCCTGTTCATTACCGGCAGGTAACTAAACGCTTGCTCAGTATGCTCCCATGGTCGGGGGCGCGGGACGTGTGTGAAAAGGTTCACCGGGCCTAGTAGCGTGCCGTGGGACAAGGAGGCAAACAGAATGACCGACCCGTACCAGCCGCAGCAGCCTTACGACCCCAACCAGCCGCAGCAGCCGTACTCGGACCCGTATGGCGCGCAGCAGCCCGGGTCGCCGGCCGCGCCATACGGCAGCCAGCCTGGGTCGCCGGGGCCCTCTTACGGGGCCCAGCCCGGTTCGCCCGCCTCGCCGTACAGCGGCCAGCCATACACCGGACAGCCCTACACGGGCCAGGAGTATGGGAGCCAGCCCTACGGCGGGCAGTACAGCACGCCGCAGTACGGCGCGCAGGGCTACGGCGCCTCCCAGTACCCCGCCGGCGGATACCCGCCCCAGTCGAGCAGCACCAACATCATGGCGATCCTGTCGCTGGTGTTCGCGTTCGTCTTCGCGCCAGTCGGCATCGTGCTCGGCCACATCGCGAAGAAGCAGATCAAGGAGCGCGGCGAGCAGGGCAGCGGCCTGGCCACCGCGGGACTGGTGCTCAGCTACATCTTCACCGGCCTCACGGCGGCCTTCTGCTGCATTGGCGTGATCGCCGCGATCGCCAGCGGCGGCGACTCCGGCACCACGTACTGACGCCGGGGCGCAGGCGCCGGCCTACCGGTACTGCGCCTCGCGCACGCTGTTACCGCCGTCGACCACGAGCATCTGCCCGGTGATGTAGGACGCCGCCGGCGAGCAGAGGAACGTGATCGCGGCGGCGACCTCATCCGGCGTGCCCGGCCGCCCGATCGGCGTGCCCAGGCCCTGCTTGAGCTCGACCACCGTGGACGCCGCGGTGTAGATCGTGCCGGGCGCGACGGCGTTGACCGTCACGCCGTCCGCGACCATCTCCATGGCCAGTGCCCGGGTGAGCCCGACGACGCCCGCCTTGGCCGCCGCGTACGCCGCCTCGGTGGGCAGCGCGTTGATCGGGCCGGCGGTGGCGGCGAGGTTGACGATGCGCCCCCAGCCCCGCTCGGCCATCCCGCTGATGAACGCCCGACTGCACAGGAACGCCGTGGTCAGGTTGCGGTCGATCTCGGCCCGCCACTCGTCGAACGTCAGCTGGGCGACCGGCCGCAGCACCTCCGGGCTGGTGCGGCTCGCCAGGCCCGCGTTGTTGACCAGCACCTCGACATCGCCGAGCTGCTCGGCGATCGCGTCGGCCAGCGCGCCGACCTCGGACTCGTCGGTCAGATCGGCGACGAAGCCGGTGGCGCCCAGCTCCGACGCGCGCTCGTGGATGCGGCGCGTGGTGGAGACGATCGCCACCCGGGCGCCGAGGTCGATCAGCCGGCGGGCGGTCGCGTAGCCGATGCCGTCCGCGCTGCCGGCGCCGGTGACCAGCGCCACCCGGCCGTCGAGGCGGAGCGAGCCGTAGTCGGGCGCGGAGGCGGTCGCGTCGTCATCCATGCCAGCGATCCTGCCCGGTCCGCCCGGCGTGGGCAACGACGGGGGTACCCAACGGGTGGCCGTGGGCCGCTACCCTGACGGCCACCCCCTACCACGGAGATCGTCATGACGTATCCGCCACCCGGCAACTGGACCGACCCCTCCTGGCCGTCGCAGCCCGGCCAGCAGGATCCGGGCTACCCGGTGAGCGGCCAGCCGATCCCGCAGGGGTACGCGGCACCGATGTACCCGGGATACCCGCCGTACGCGCCCGCCCCGCCGACCAACGGGCTGGCGATCGCGGCGCTGGTCTGCTCGCTGGCCGGCCTGGCGACCTGCATCAGTGCCCCGGTGGGCGCCATCCTCGGCCACGTCGCCCGCAAGCAGATCCGCGAGCGGGGCGAGGGCGGCGACGGCCTGGCACTGGCGGGCATCATCGTCGGCTGGATCCTGACCGGCCTGCTGGTGCTGGTCATCGCCTTCTACGTCGTGATCATCATCATCGCGGTCAACAGCGAGACCGGCACGACGTCGTACTGACGCGCGGCTCAGCCCTCCGGTGGGGTGAAGGTGCTCGTGCGGCGCATGCCGGCGGCACGACCCTTGGCGGCGATGACCAGCGCCATCTTGCGCGACGCCTCGTCGATCATCTCGTCGCCGAGCATCACCGCGCCCAGCCGCCCGCCGGCCTCGGACGTGGCGTGTTCGTAGGCGTCGAGGATGAGCTCGGCGTGGTCGTAGTCGTCCTGGGCCGGGGAGTACACCTCGTTGGCCGCGTCGATCTGCCCCGGGTGCAGCACCCACTTGCCGTCGAAGCCGAGCGCCGCCGAGCGCTTCGCCACCTCGCGGAAGCCGTCGACGTCGCGGATCTGCAGGAACGGCCCGTCGATGGCCTGCTTGTCGTGCGTCCGGGCGGCCATCAGGATGCGCATGAGGATGTAGTGGTACGGGTCACCCGGGTAGTCGGGGATCAGCGCGCCGACCACCAGCGACCGCATGTTGATGCTGGCCATGAAGTCGGCCGGACCGAAGATGATCGTCTCGACCCGGGGCGAGGCGGCCGCGATCGCGTCCACGTTGACCAGGCCCGCCGCGTTTTCGATCTGGGCCTCGATGCCGATCCGCCCGACCTCGAGGCCGAGCGCCTTCTCGATCTGGGTGAGCGTGAGGTCGAGCCACTCCACATGGGACGCCGACTGCACCTTCGGCAGCATCACGCAGTCGAGGTTGGTGCCGGCGCCCTCGACGACCTCGACCACGTCGCGGTACGTCCACGGCGTGGTCAGGTCGTTGACGCGCACGACCCGGGTCTTGCCGTGCCAGTCGCCCTCGTTGAGCGCGGCCACGATGTTCTTGCGGGCGTCCGGCTTGGCCAGCGGCGCGACCGCGTCCTCCAGGTCGAGGAAGACCTGGTCGGCGGGGAGGCCGCGGGCCTTGTCGAGCATCTTGAGGCTTGAGCCGGGAACGGCCAGGCAGGAGCGGCGCGGGCGTCCAACTGCGACCATCGGGCGGCTCCTTAGCGATCGGTAAGGCGCGTAACTACCCAACGGTAACGTCGCCCGCCGACCGGCGAGAACCAACCTGTGGAAGATCTCACTGAGGGGTCACACCACGGGCTCCGGCGGGCGGCGAAGTGCCCTCGCGCTGCCCAGTACGACCACCGCCACGCCCACCACCAGCAGCGCCAGCCCGGGGACCGCCGCGGCTCGCGGCACCTGTCCCAGCCACAGCCACGCGATCAGCGCCGAGCCCGGCACCTCGAGCAGGATCAGCATGCTGATCGTGGTGGCGGAGACCCTGCGCAGCGCGTAGTTGAACATCGAGTGGCCGAGCAGTTGGGCGCCCACCACGAGGCCGAGGATCGCCAGCCAGGTGGTGTGCGGGTATCCGCCGAGGCGCACGCCGCCGACGAGGCAGACCACCAGCAGCACGGCCGCGCAGACCGAATAGCAGACCAGCGTGTACGTCGTGGTGCTGAGCGCCACGCGGGCCCGCTCACCGAGGTCGGTGTAGACGGCGACCGCCACCGCGCCGGCGAGCGCCAGCAGGTCGCCGGCGATGGCCCGGCCGGAGCCGCCGAGGTCGGCACCGGTCGCGATCACCGCGCCGGCCACCGCGATGCCGATCCCGACCCACATGACCGGGCGCAGCCGCCGCCCCTGGGCGAGCGCGAGCAGGCCCTGCCAGACCGGCTGGGTGGCGACCAGGGCGGTCGCGGTGGCCACCGAGGTGAGCTGGGCGCTCGGCATCCAGGTGGCGAAGTGGACGGCGAGGGCGACACCGGCCAGCACGCTGTACCGGGCTTCGCGGCGCCGGTCGCCGACGACCATGTCGCGCAGCTCCGCGCGGCGGCGCACCAGCGCGGCCGGGCCGAGCACGCCGACCGCGAGGAAGTTGCGGTAGAAGGCGATGGCCAGGGCCGGCGCGGCGGCGTACGCGATCAGGGGCGCCGACGACGACACGGCGACCACCGCGAGCCCGATCGCCGCCACCGTGAGGGGATCAAGGCGGTGATGCACGGTGGTTTATCCTCACACGTAACTTCTTGCAGTTGATTCATTACTAACAGTGGCTGACTGTTCCTCCGAAGTGATCCGGTTAGGCTCGCCCGATCCGTGCCTCTCTGGACCCCGGGGGCTGATTCGTCGTGCCTACGCACCGCGCGGTTCTGTTTGACTTCTTCGGCACTCTGACGCTGCCGGTGCGGCGCGGACCCGCGCACACGGCCGTCGCCCAGGCACTCGGCTGCGACCCGGAGACGCTGGTCACCGTGCTCGACCGCTCGTACTACGACCGGGCCCGGGGCGCGTACGGCTCGGCGGAGGAGACGCTGCGCTGGCTGGCCGGGCAGGTCGGGATCCGGCCCTCGCCGAGCACCCTCCGGGCCGCCCTGGCCGCCCGCTCAGCGGCGATGCGCGCGGACACCACGCTGCGCTCGGACGCGGTGGCCACGCTCCGCGCGCTGCGCCGCCGCGGCCTGCGTACCGCCGTGGTGAGCGACTGCACGCACGAGCTGCCGGAGTTCCTGCCCACGATGCCGGTGGCCGGCCTGCTGGACGCGCGTGTGTACTCCGTCGAGATCGGACAGTGCAAGCCGCACCACGCGATCTACCTGGAGGCGTGCGTACGGCTGGGCGTGCCGCCGAGCGAGTGCCTGTTCATCGGCGACGGCGGCAGCCGCGAGCTCACCGGAGCGGTCGAGGTGGGGATGACCGCGGTGCGGCTCGCCGCTCCCGACCTCTCGCACCACCTGACCTTCAACGCCGAGCCCGACTGGACCGGCCCGGCGGTGACCGCCCTGTCGGAGCTGGTACGCGTCGTCGACCGGGTACCGGTAGCGGTCTGTTGAGGCATGATGCCTCCATGGCGGATCCACTGGTGACCGAGGCGTTGAAGAAGGCGGCCGTCGCGTGGGTGTCGGTCGACGGCGGCGCGGCCCTCGCGCTGTGGTGCCTGCCGCTCGACGACGCGCTCTACATCGTGAGCGGCCCCGGCGAGCAGTCCGCGCCCGGCCTCGCGTACGCGGACGAGGCCCGCGTCAGCCTCCGCGGCGACCACGGCGGGCGGATCGTGACCTGGCTGGCCGAGGTGACCCGGATCGACCCGCGCAGCGAGGAGTGGACCACCGTGGTGCCCCAGCTCGCCAACAAGCGGCTCAACGCGCCCGGCTCGGCCACCGCCCTCGCCGAGCGGTGGGCCGTGGAGTGCACGGTCAACAGGCTGGCGCCGGACGGCGATCCGGAGGAGCCGGGAGACGCGTCCGAGGCCGCGCCGCCCCGCGAGTCGCCCGCCGCCCGGCCGGCGAAGCGCCCCTTCCGCCTGCACCGGGTGCGCGGCGCCCGGCGCTGACTCAGGGGACGTTGATCCGCCCCTCCGCCACCGGCACCACCTGGCCCGTGACGGTCGCGCTCGCGGCCGCGCCACCGGTCGCCGTCACCGTGCATTCCAGTGTGGACGGGCGGTGGATCTCCGCGCCCTGCCGGACGGAGTACGGCGACTCGCCCTCACCCGGCAACAGCCCGCTCGCCACCAGCCACACGCCCAGGCCGAGCGCGGCCGAGCCGGTGGCCGGGTCTTCGGCCACGCCGACGCCGGGGCCGAACATCCTTACGTGCGCGCTGCTCCTGGCCGCGTCCCACCCCACGATCGTCACCACGTCGACACCGTCCCGGGCCGCCGCGCCATGGTCGAGCACCGCGCGCGCCACCGCGTCCGCGCGCACGGCCAGGTACGGGAACTCGACGCCGCACCCCGCCATCCGCGGCGGCGGGCCCACGAAGTCGGCCGCGGTCAGGCCGGCCGCGGCCAGCAGAGGCGCGGGGTCCAGCTCAGGGCCCACCGTCGGGGTACCGCCGGTGAGCGTGGCGCGGCCGTCCGCGGCCACCTCGATCGGGAGCAGGCCCGCGCCGCACTCCTGGATCACCCGGCCCGGGCCACCGGCCTGCACGACCGCCGCGCCGACGCTGGGATGGCCGGCGAACGGCAGCTCCACCCTCGGCGTGAAGATCCGGGCCCGGTACGTGGCCGTCGCGGGATCGGTGGGCGGCAGGATGAACACGGTCTCCGAGAGGTTGAACTCGCGCGCGATCGTCTGAAGCTGTTCGGTGGACAGGTCCTGGGCGCCGAAGACCACCGCCAGCGGGTTGCCGGCGAAGGCCCGGTCGGTGAAGACGTCAACGATCTGGTAGTCCAAGGTCGACATGCCTTCGGAGCCTATGGCACTACGCTGAGTTGGTGACCACGGCGACCAGGGTGTACGTCGCCCGGCTGGCCGGGCTCCCCGTGTTCGACCCGAACGGCGACCAGGTCGGCCGGGTCCGGGACGCGGTCCTACGGCTGCGCACCACCAACCGCCCGCCCCAGGTGGTCGGGCTGGTCGCGGAGATGCCGATGCGCCGCCGGATCTTCCTGCCGGTGGGCCGCATCACCTCGATCGACACCGACGCGGTGGAGCTCGGCACCGGCACGCTCAACCTCCGCCGCTTCGAAAAGCGCCCCAACGAGCTGCTGGTCCTCGAAGACCTGCTGGACCGGCGGGTCACGATCGAACCGGACGAGGTGCCGGGCGTCGTCGTCGACGTGGCGATGGAGCCCAACCGGCAAGGCGAGTGGTCGCTCGTCCGCGTGGCTGTACGCGAACACACCGGCCGCCTCGCCCGCCGCGGCCACCTGCGCGAGGTCGACTGGGCGCGGGCCCGCGGGCTGATCGGCGTGCCGGACACGCAGGGCACCGCCAACCTGCTCGCGCTCCTGGAGGGCATGCGCCCGGCCGACCTGGCCAACGCGCTGCAGGACATGACCGACGGGCGCCGCAACGAGGTGGCCGCCGCCCTCGACGACGAACGCCTCGCCGACGTGCTGGGCGAGCTGCCCGAGCACGACCAGGTGGAGATCCTCGTCGCGCTCGACCGGGAGCGGGCGGCCGACGTGCTCGAGGAGATGGACCCGGACGACGCGGCCGACCTGCTCGCCGAGCTGCCGCACGCCGAGCAGGAGGTGCTCTTCGAGCTGATGGAGCCGGAGGAGGCCGATCCGGTCCGCCAGCTGATGAAATACCAGAAGGGGACGGCCGGCAGCATGATGACCTCCGAACCGGTGATCCTCACGCCGGACAGCACGGTCGCCGAGGCGCTGGCCCGGATCCGCGAGTCCCACCTGCCACCCGCCGTGGCCGCGCAGGTCTTCGTCACCCGCGCGCCGATGGCCACGCCCACCGGGCGATACCTGGGCATCGTGCACTTCCAGCGGCTGCTCCGGGAGCCGCCCGCCGAGATCCTCGGCGGGGTGCTCGACAGTGGCATCGACCCGCTCCGGCCGGAGACGCCGATGGTGGAGGTGACCCGGCGGATGGCCACGTACGACCTGGTCGCGCTGCCGGTGGTCGACGGTGCCAACCGGCTCGTGGGCGCGGTGACCGTCGACGACGTCCTCGACCACTCCCTGCCGCCGGACTGGCGCGACCGGGACACCGCTGCCGGAGGTGTCAGTGGCTGACGCACGCCGCCCGGGCCGGCTCGACCAGCCTCGCGAGCCACGCCGGGTCCACCTGCCGCGCTTCAACCCGGAAGACTTCGGGCAGTGGTCGGAGGCCATCGCCCGCTACATGGGTACGGCGAAGTTCCTCGTCTACATGAGCGTGTTGATCCTGCTGTGGATCGGCTGGAACGCGCTGGCGCCGGCCGACCTGCGCTTCGACCCGTACACGTTCACGTTCCTGACGCTGCTGCTCTCGCTGCAGGCCTCGTACGCGGCCCCGCTGATCCTGCTCGCGCAGAACAGGCAGGCCGACCGGGACCGCCTGGGCCTGGAGCAGGATCGGCGGCGGGCGGAGGCGCAGAAGGCGGACACGGAGTACCTGGCGCGCGAGATCGCGGCACTGCGGATCGCGCTCGGCGAGGTGGCGACGCGCGACTTCGTCCGGTCCGAGCTGCAGCGGCTGACCGAGGAGATCGCTGAGTCGCAGAAACGCGCCCGCAAGCCCAAGAAGAAAGTCCCGTCCGAGCCCTACGACGAGGTGGACACGGACGCGCCGTAAGCGGCAGCGCCTGGAAGAAGCATCCCCTGGAAAAGGGTGGCGCCGCGCGCCCCAAGGGGCCAGGCGCGCGGCGTTCTACAACGATCGTCGCACCTCAGGGGGTACGGAGTCCAGCCGGAAACCGACAATATCCAAAAAGACCACACAGGCCTGACGAGTGACTTAAAATGCACGCCTCCGCCCGCCGATGCCCGCCATTCGGCGATACCGGCCGACGTAGCATGGCGTACATGTCCGCACCGGTAAGCACCATCGAGGAAGCGGTCCAGGCCGCCCTCGCCACCGTCGACGACCCGGAGATCCGCCGGCCGATCACCGATCTCGGCATGGTCCGCTCCGCCACCGTCGACCAATCCGGCGCGGTGAAGGTCGAGCTGCTCCTCACGGTCGCCGGCTGCCCGCTGCGCGACAAGCTCCGCACGGACATCACCGCCGCGGTGAGCGCGGTGCCGGGCGTGACGGCCGTCGAGATCGACTTCGGCGTGATGAGCACGGAGCAGCGGCAGGAGCTCCAGACCCGGCTGCGCGGCGGTGCGACGCCCGAGCCGGTGATCCCCTTCGCCCAGCCCGGCTCGCGCACCCGGGTGTACGCGGTGGCCAGCGGCAAGGGCGGCGTCGGCAAGTCCAGCGTGACGGTCAACGTGGCGGCCGCGCTCGCGGCTCGCGGCCTCGCGGTCGGCGTGGTCGACGCGGACATCTACGGGCACTCGGTGCCCCGCATGCTCGGCGCGGAAGGCCGGCCGACCCGCGTGGAAGACATGATCATGCCGCCCCAGGCGCACGGCGTGAAGGTCATCTCGATCGGCATGTTCACCGCCGGCAACGCGGCGGTCGTGTGGCGCGGGCCGATGCTGCACCGGGCACTCCAGCAGTTCCTCGCCGACGTGTACTGGGGCGATCTCGACGTGCTGCTGCTCGACCTGCCCCCGGGCACCGGCGACGTGGCGATCTCGCTGGCCCAGCTGCTGCCCAACGCCGAGATCCTCGTGGTGACCACCCCGCAGACCGCCGCCGCCGAGGTGGCCGAGCGGGCCGGCGCGATCGCCCTGCAGACTCACCAGCGCCTCGTCGGCGTGGTGGAAAACATGTCCTGGCTGGAGCTGCCCGGCGGGGAGCGGATGGAGATCTTCGGCGCCGGCGGCGGGGCCACCGTGGCCGAGTCGCTGACCCGCGTGGTGGGCGCCGAGGTGCCGCTGCTGGGCCAGGTGCCGCTCGACACGCGGGTACGCGAGGCGGGCGACGCCGGCCGGCCGATCGTGCTGGATGCGCCGGAAGCGCCGGCCTCGATCGCGCTGCAGCAGGTGGCTGAGCGCCTGGCCGTGCGCCGGGAGTCGCTGATCGGCAAGCCGCTCGGCCTGCGCCCGTCCCGCTAGCGCTCAGGTGGCGTCGACGTCGAACCTGTGCGGCCGGGTGGCGGGGGGCGAAGCGGGTGCCGGCGTGGCCGTGCGGAAATCCGCTGACGCCGCCACGTCCTTGATCTCGTCTTTGACGCCGTCGAGGTCGGACTTGACCGTGTCGTAGATGCCCCGCAGCGGCTTGCGCAGCGCCTCTTCGTCTTCCTCGCTCAGCAGGTGCTTGCGGATGAACGCCTTCGGGTGCAGGTCTTCGAGCTGGATGTCCGTGCCCAGCTCGCGGCTGAGGTCACCGGTGGCGTTACGGGCCATGTTGCGCAGGTTGCGCACCATGCGGAGGCCGTCGGAGATCACGTTGGGCAGCTTGTCACCGAAGATGAGCAGCGCGAGCAGCAGGAGGGCGCCGATCTCCCACCAGTTGAGGTTTTCGAACACGCCAGGAGCCCCTTCCGTGCGCGCGGCGGCCGCAAAGCCACCGCGGCGGCAAGGAGAACCCTACTTCGCGTCTGCCGCCAGCGTCACTGACGCGGTCTGCTTGGAATTCCCCCGGCGGTACTCAATCGTCACCACCGCGCCCGGGGCGTACTTGCGGACCAGGGCGATGAGGTCAGTGCCCTCCTCCACCGGCCGGCCGTCCAGCTTGGTGATCACGTCGCCGGCCCGCAGGCCCGCCGCGGCCGCCGGACCGCCCGCGTCGACGGCGCTGAGCCGCGCGCCACCGCCGGGGTTGCGGCCGCCGCTGTCGACCGTGGCGCCTATCACCGTGCGGCGGGCCTTGCCGGTGTCGATGATGTCCTGCGCGACCCGCTTCGCCTGGTTGATCGGGATGGCGAACGCGAGGCCGATGTTGCCGGCCTGCTCCTCGTCGACCTCGAGCGACTTGATCACCGAGTTGACGCCCACCACCCGGCCGCCACTGTCGACCAGCGGGCCGCCGGAGTTGCCCTTGTTGACCGCGGCGTCGGTCTGGATGGCCGCGTAGTAGCGGACCTGCCCGCCCGGCTCGCCGGACTGGATCGTGCGGTCGAGCGCGCTCACGATGCCGGCGGTGACCGTGTTGGCGAGCGCCAGCGGCGAACCGAACGCGAGCACCGGGTCGCCGACCGCGATGCCGTCCGAGTCGCCGAACTCGACCGGCACCAGGTTGGGCCGCGAGACCTTGATGACCGCGATGTCCGATTCTGCGTCATGTCCGACGATCGAAGCCGAGGCGGTCGAACCGTCGCTGAAGACCACCGTGGCGCCACTTGTCGCACCCTCGACCACGTGGTCGTTGGTGATCACGTACCCGTCGGTGGTAGCCACGAAGCCGGAGCCGATGCTGGACCCACCTTTGACGGCCGCCCGCACCGTCACCACGCTCGGCGCCACGCGCTCGGCCACGCCGGCCAGCGAGTCCGGCGGGCGCTGTGCGACCGGCGGTGCGTCACCGGGATCGCTGCCGAGGACCGTGCCACCGCCGACTCCCCCGCGCAGGGCTAGCGCGTATCCGAGGGATCCACCCAGAGCGCCGGCCAGCAGCGCCGAGAAGACCGCGATGAACAGCACCGACCTCATCCCGGCCCGGGGCGCGGCGTCGGGGTCGGTGACCGGCTCGGGTGCGGCACCCGGGCTCGGCGGCGTGGGCAGCACCACCGCGGCCGGTGCCCGCGGATCCCGCCACGGGTCGCCGAGCGCATCGGACCACCAGGGTGAACCGGCAGCCTGAGGGGTCACCGGCGGCCTCGCCGACGGCGACGAAGTCGCCGGCGTCGCGGTGCCGTCGGGCTGGTGCCAGTGCCAGCCGTCGGTCACGTTCGCAGCCTCCCAGTCGCTACTCAGTTCATCCAGGATGGCACGGAAAGCCCACAAGCATTCAGTGGATGCGCCGGCTCCCGTTCCGATACCCGCGCCCGTAGGCTGATACTCCGACCGGCACCCCGCAGCAGGAGGTCCACCATCGCCACGGTCGCACGCTTTGGCGGTCAGACGACCGCTCAGGCGCTCCAGTTCGCCGAGGGGTACATAGCCGAGGATATCGTCCTGCGGACCGCGCGCACACTCGCCCGCGAGCTGGGGCTGGAGCCGGTGGCACCGGGCGCGGGAGCCGCGTTGCGCCTGCTCGCGGCCGCTGGAGGCGCCCGCGCGGTGGTCGAGATCGGCACCGGCACGGGGGTGAGCGGCGCGTGGCTGCTGCGCGGCATGCGGCCCGACGGGGTGCTGACCACGATCGATCTGGAAAACGAGCACCAGCGCATCGCGCGGCGGATTTTCCAGGAGGCGGGCTTCGCGCCCTCGCGTACCCGGATCATCACCGGCCGTGCCCTCGACGTGCTTCCCCGGCTCGCCGACGGCGCCTACGACATGATCTTCGTGGACGCCGACCCAGCTGAGTACGGGGCCTGCGTGGACGCCGCGCTCCGCCTGCTCCGCCCGGCCGGGGTGCTGGCGCTGCACGGCACCCTCGCCGGCGGCCGGATCGCCGACCCGGCGGCCCGCGACCTCGACACGGTGACCATCCGCGAGGTGGTCAAGGCGGTGCGGGAGAGCGAGGAGTGGATCCCCGCCCTGCTCCCGGTGGGCGATGGGCTACTCGCCGCCGTTAAGCGACCCTGACGACGAGGGCAGCGCGGCGAGCCAGCGCAGCAGCGTCCGCACACCCCAGCCGGTGGCACCCTTCGGCAGCACACCGTCGGCGCTCTCCGACCACGACGGCGCGGACATGTCCACGTGCACCCAGCGGTCCCGCCGGTCGCCGACGAACTCGCGCAGGTACAGCGCCGCCGTCACCGAGCCGGCGCCACGGTCGGGCGCGCTGTAGAGGTCCGCGACCTCGCTGCCGAGGTACTCGACGTAGTCGGCCGGCAGCGGCATCCGCCAGGCCTGCTCCCCCGCCTCCGCGCCGGCCCCGATGAAAGCGGCGGCGAGCTCGTCGCTCTCGCTGTAGAGGGCGGCGGTCCGCTTGCCCAGCGCCACGGAGTTCGCACCGGTCAGGGTCGCGAGGTCGATCAGCAGGTCGGGCGAGAGCCGCGCCACGGCGTAGGCGAGCGCGTCGGCCAGTACGAGCCGGCCCTCGGCGTCGGAGTTGGTGGTCTCGCTCGTGAGCCCGCCGTAGTGGCGCACCACGTCACCCGGACGGAACGCCGAGCCGCTGAGCAGGTTTTCCGCGAGCGGGGTGAGCGTCGTGATCCGTACCGGCAAATTCAGGGCCGCGGCGCCGAGAGTCGCCGCGATGACGGACGCGGCACCGCCCATGTCCTTGCGCATGAGCTTCATCGCGTCGACCGGCTTGATCGAGACGCCGCCGGTGTCGAAGGTGATGCCCTTGCCGACCAGCACCACGTGCGTGCGGGCGCCGGCCGGCTGCCAGGAGAGCTCGACGAGGCGGGGGAGGCTGGCCGAGCCGCCGCCCACCGCCAGGATCGCTCCGAAGCCCTCGGCGGCGAGCTGCTCCGGCTCGCGCACGACGACACTCAGGCCGGGCCGCCCCTCGACGGCCGCGACCACCTGTCCGGCGAACCAGGCCGGATCCTTCAGCGACGAAGGGGTGTTGGTCAGGTCGCGGGCCAGGCGGGTGGCGTCCGCGGTGACGATCGCCGTGGCGAGGGCCGACTCGTAGGACGAGGGGTCGTCGACCACCACCGTCACGTCACGCTCGGTGACCGCATCGTCCCGCATCGAAAACTGGTACTCCGCGAGCAGCAGCCCTTCGGCCAGCCCGCGAACAGCCTCCGCCGGCGCATCGACCGGCATGGCTACAGTGATCGACGTCTCATCCTCGAACACCCTGCTCACGGCGGCCCCAGCGGCCCGCCAGCCGGCCTCGTCACCGCTGCCGGCGTAGGTGAGGAGGAGGTGGCCGGGGGTGCGGAGAGGGCGGCGCAGGAGCCGCGTCGCGCCCGCCTCGCCGTCGAGGTCGCCCACCAGCTCAGCCGCCTCGGCGCGGGCATCCTCCGGCAGCTCGTACGCCGTCGGTGGCAGCCCGGGCCCGCCGGAAAGGGCGAGCACGGGCAGGGCGACGGCGCGCGCGGCACCCGGCTCGACCGCGACGCGGATGGCCATCACTGAGGGACCTCCAGATTGCACGACAGAGAGACCCGCCGGCACAGCCGCGGGGCCGTGCCGGCGGGCCACAGAGCCCACCCGGTGGATCTCAGATCCGCTGGGTGGGCCCTGTAACTGATAGTTATCCGGCGGCGGCCTTCAACGCGTCACCGAGCGCGTTCGCCTCGTCGGGAGTCATCTCGACGACCAGCCGGCCACCACCCTCCAGCGGAACCCGCATCACGATGCCCCGGCCCTCCTTGGTGACCTCCAGCGGACCATCGCCCGTCCGCGGCTTCATCGCCGCCATCTTGTCTCCCCTCAGACCTCTACACCTGGGTCGGTGGGTCTCCCCACAGCCACTCCGTCAGCGTCACCGCGCTCACGGCCCGCGGTGCCGACCAACGATTTTCCCTGATGAAACCCGCTGAGCCCAAACTGAAGCCGGATTGATGTGACAACATCTAGCTTATCCTGAAGGCGGCTGTCACAATGTCCCGTCATGCAGGCACGGTCGGCACTCTTTGACCTCTACGGCGACTACCTCCGCCCCCGGGGCGGACGGGCACCCGTCGCCGCCCTGGTCAGGCTGCTTTCCCCGCTCGGGATCGCGCCCCCGGCGGTGCGCACGGCCGTGTCCCGTATGGTCCGTCAAGGGTGGCTTCATCCGCTACGACTTTCGGCCGGACCCGGCTACCTACTCACCCCGAAAGCCGCCCGCCGGTTAGATGAGGCGGCCTCGCGGATCTACCGCACCGGCAAGATCAGCTGGGACGGCCGGTTCGATCTGATCGTGCTGGACCCGCCCGCATCCCGGCGCGACCGGCAGCGGCTGGGCGACAATCTCTCCTTCCTCGGGTACGGCGCGCTGGACGAGCGCACCTGGGTCGCCCCCCGCCCCGGCGAAGACGTCGACGGGCTCCTGAGCGAGTCCGGAGTCCGGCACGAGCGCTTCAGCGCCAGCCACGCGATGGGCGGCCCGGGCGCGATGGGCGTGGTCCGCCGGGCCTGGGACCTCGCCGAGATCGGCGCCGCGTACGAGCGCTTCGTCACCGAGCAGCGCGACGCGCTCGGGCAGATCACCGGCCGCAGCAGCGACGAAGAGGCATACGCGGCGCGATTCCGGCTCGTGCACGCCTGGCGTACCTTTCTGTTCCGGGACCCGCAGCTGCCACCGGCCCTGCTCCCCGAGCGTTGGGCCGGCACCAGCGCGGCGGCCTTCTTCGACCGCCACGCCGCCCGGCTGCGGCCGGCGGCCGACCGGTACGTGGAACTCTGCTTGGACCAGAAGAAGGGCGCGCAACCGTGACCGAACCACTCCTCCTCGAGCGCGATGGCGCCGTCACGACCGTCACGCTCAACCGGCCGGACTCGCTCAACTCCCTGGACACGGCCCTCAAGGAGGCCCTGCGGGACGCGCTCGGCGAGCTGGAGAAAGACCGGTCCTGCCGGGCCGTCGTGCTGACCGGCGCGGGGCGGGCATTCTGCGTAGGACAGGACCTCCGCGAGCACGTCGCCACCCTGGAGACCGGCAGCAACGACCCGCTGGGCACCGTGCGCGCCCACTACAACCCGATCGCCGCCCGCCTGGCCGGCCTGCCCAAGCCGGTCATCGCGGCCGTGCGCGGCACCGCGGCCGGCGCCGGCGCCTCGCTCGCGCTGCTGGCCGACTTCCGGATCGGCGGGCCGAAGACGAGCTTCCTGATGGCCTTCGCCAACGTCGGCCTCGCCGGCGACACCGGCGTCTCCTGGTCACTGCCGAGGCTGGTCGGCCACGCCAAGGCGATCGAGCTGCTCATGCTGGCCGAGCCGCTGTCCGCGACCGACGCCCAGCGGCTGGGGCTGCTCACCCGCCTGGTCGACGACGACGATCTGGTGCTGCCCACCGCACAGGAGCTGGCCGCCCGGCTGGCCGCGGGCCCGACGGTGGCGTTCGGCGCGATCAAGCGCCAGCTCTCCGTCGGCGACGCCGGCACCCTCTCCGAGGCGCTCGCTGCCGAGGCACAGGCCCAGGCGATCTGTGGTGCCACCGCCGATCACCGCAACGCCACAGCCGCCTTCGTAGCCAAGGAAAAGCCCGTCTTCGAGGGCCGCTAACCCAGGAGATCTCTCAAACAGATCCGAGCTACCGCGACGCCCGTCGTGGTCCAGGACCCGATGCCGCTCAGCTTGTTTTGATTCAAGGCTGTGATCTGGTCATTTTTTGAGAGGTTTCATTCCGAAGAGTCAGAGGCTTTGAGCTGCCGCGATGTTCGTCGTGGTCCGGACCGCCGCTCCCGCGGCCGCACCCTGCGCGGTGCACAACCGCCAGGCCCGCGCGACTCACCGCGGTCGCCCGGCCAGAGCACCGCGCACGCTCAGCTTCCAGGTGCGTGGTGATCGTCTACCCGACATCCGCGCTTTCAACGGTGCGTCGTGCGGATTTCGGGTAGACGATCACGCCGGCCCGAGGCCCCGTCGTGGAGCCGGGTCACGGCCCACCGGTCTGCCGTGCACGCCAGCCACCACGGCGACCAAGCATCGGAACCAACCCAGCCCAAGATCACTTGAGCGCCAAAGGCGGCCATGCGGCGCACCACCCTGGGTTTGTGAAGAGTTATCGCTGCCAGGGCAGCAACAAACTTTCACAAACCCCCCACGTCATGGGTGTGAACCGCGAAGGGTGAGGCCGCGGGAGCGGCGGTCTGGACCACGACGAACATCGCGGTAGCTCAAAGCCCCTAAGCCTTGATCAAGATAAGCTGAGTGGCGTTGGGTCCAGACCGCCGCTCCCGCGGCCTCACCCTGCTTCGTTGGTCGCGCTCTTACGGGCACGGCTCGCGCCCGGGGTTCGTCGCCCTGAGTAGTGTGGGCTTTCTATGGGTTTATCCATTCATCACACCCTCGTGAGCACTCAACCCAATAGATCGCGGTAGACAAATGCCTCATAACGGCTAGTAAGTCACCATAAGGGGCACCGAACTGCCCGACCCGTTCGCCACCGCCGCACATCCCACCCAAGCAGTGCATCCCGATGTCCATCGACCCACCCCGACGGTCCGGAGCGCTCCCGCCGGAGGCAAAGGGGGTAACGCCGACCACCGCGAACCCGGCGGCCCGCGGGAGCAAACGGCCCGCAACTGACACGAACGCGGGCAAAAAAATGCCTAAAGAACGACGGGCATGAACCCACCCGAGCTCTCTAGTCTTCGTCTTCCTCGGGGTCGAGGTTGGCTTCCTCGCCTAGTACGAACGCCTGCATGGCCAGCTCGTCGCCGGCGGGTGAGACGAACGTGGGCAGCTCCCGGGGGCCGAGCTCCATCACGTACGACCAGAAGACCCGCACCGCCTCGGCCGGGGAGGATGCCTCGATCGGGAGGTCGAGGCTCACCAGCCAGGTGCTGCGGTCGACGGCCGGGCGGAGGCTGCCCGTGATCGCCTGGAAGGTGTCTGGGTCGACCGGGGCTACCGGATGGTCGAGCGCGAGCCGTTCGGCCGGCACGGGCTCGTCGAAGGCCCTTCGCGTGTACGTCACGACGAGCGGCTCGTCGTCGCCGGGGGGTGGGTCGTCGGGGTCGCGCTCGGCGGTCACCGGCCGCACCAGGCCCAGCGCCACCACGGCGGGCGTCTCGTGCCCGGCCACCACCAGCACCTCGTCGCCGGGCTGGGGGCGGGGGCGGCCGATGCCGGTCAGCTCCAGCGTGTCGTGATGGAAAAGCCGCTCCGCCTCGTGTCGCTCATCCGAGATGACCACCGCCCAGTGCCCCATGGCGCCATCCCATCACGGCAGCTTGACGTGACACCCGTCGAGGTGGTCGTCGACCATGCCGGTCGCCTGCATCAGCGCGTACGCCGTCGTGGGGCCCACGAAGCGGAAACCGCTCTTCTTCAGCGCCTTCGCCATCGCGGTGGACTCGGGGGTGATCGCGGGCACCTCGCCGAACGACTTCGGGCGGCGGGTGCGCGGCGGCGGCGCGTACGACCAGAGCAGCGACGCCAGCCCGTCCGGGAGGTCGAGGGCGGCGCGGGCATTGTTGATGGCGGCCTCGACCTTGGCCCTGTTGCGCACGATGCCCGGGTCGGCGAGCAGGCGGGTCACCTCGGCCTCGCCGTACTTGGCGACGGTCTCGATGTGAAACCCGTCGAACGCCGCCCGGAACGACTCCCGCTTGCGCAGGATGATCAGCCAGGACAGGCCGGACTGGAACGCCTCCAGCGTGACCTTCTCGTAGAGCCCGTCGTCGGTGCGCACCGGCCGGCCCCACTCGCCGTCGTGGTAGGCGATGTATTCGGGTGTGCTGCCGCCCCACCCGCACCGGGCCAGCCCGTCGGCCCCCATCACGAGGTCGGACATGCGGGGTCCCCGGGGAGACGTGGAGCGAAGCGGAACGCTTTTTTGGGGTGCTTCAAATCTTTCCCGCCTCCACAAGCCGGGCGAACTTCTTCAGCGCCTGGGTCAGGCTCACCTTGGAGCCCGGCCACAGCACCGGCCAGGCTACGCGCCCGGCGACCCCACCCGGCAGGTGGAACCACTCGTGCCACACCACCTGCGTGCGGCCCTCGCCCATCGGGGTGCAGCGGAGGACGCCCGGCCCGCGCAGGAGGCGACCGCAGTGCACCACGCGCACCTCGAACGGCGGGTCGACGCGGACCACCCGCATCTCGTCGCGGAGCATCGCCGGGCCGATGGTGGTGACCGCCTCGACCAGGCTGCCCTCACCGCCGTCGCCCTCGACCACGCGCACCTTGGTGAACGGGATCCAGTCGGACTGCCGCTCCCACGCCGTGAACGCCTTGAAGACGGTCTCGGCCGGGGCGTTGACGATCACCGTCGCGGTGACCTCGCCCGAGCCAGGCTGGGCGGCAGAGCGTAGATCCTCCTCACTCATGCCCTTTCGTCCCGGTCGGGGAGGGTGCGGCGGGCATCCGAGTCGGGCGCGTCGTCCGGCTCGTCTTCGGCCTCGTCGGCCGCCTCGGCCTCGTCGACCTCGGCCTCAGCCGGGTCGGAGGTGTCGGTGTCGATCTCGTCGTCGGTGTCGTCGCCGATCACCTCGTCGGCCGTCACCGCCGCGCCCATGGTCGCCGAAGGGGCGGTGGAGACCGCCGCGACGGCCTCGGCCGCATCGTCGTCTTCGGCGCCGGCGGCGTCCGCGTCCTTGCCCGTCGCCTGGGCCTCGCCGAGGTCGACCAGGCCGGCCCCCGGGCTGCCGTAGCCGCTGCCGCCGGCACCGGCGCCAGCCGGCACCAGCGCCGCCTCGCGGGCCCGGCGCAGCGTGTCGGCGTCGGTCCCGCGCCCCTCGCGCAGGGCCGCGACCTCGGCCTCCAGCACGCCGATGAGCTCGTCCTTGTATCCGATGTCGTAGGCCGCCCGGCGCAGCGCCTGGTCGACCTGGGCCATCCGGTAGCCGCGCACGGTCGTGTCGAACCGGACCGCCGAGACATCGGCCTCCATCAGTGGTCGGGCGCCCGGCAGCGGCACGGCCCGGCCATCTGGCTCGGCTGTGCCCAGGCCCGAGTCACCGCCGGTCACCAGCACGGTGACCCCGAAGACGACAGCGGCGACGGTCAACGCCACAACGACGAGGAGGAGTACCTGACCCATGGATCGATCGTGGCACGGCCGGGCGCGGCGGGCGACCCCGCCACCCCGGTCTAAGTTTCATGGGATGGACGATCTCCGCCTCGGTGAACGGGTGTTCGGGTCGGCTGAGCTGGTCGTGATGGCCATCGTCAACCGCACGCCCGATTCGTTCTTCGACCGAGGCTCGACTTTTTCCCCGGACGCGGCGCTCCGCGCGGTCGCCCAAGCGGTCGAGGAAGGCGCCCAGATCGTGGACATCGGCGGGGTCAAAGCGGGGCCGGGCGCCGACGTCGACGTCGCCGAGGAGATCCGCCGCACGGTCGGCACGATCACCGCGGTACGCGCCGAGCACCCGGACCTGGTGATCTCGATCGACACCTGGCGGGCCGAGGTGGCCAAGGAGGCGGTCGCGGCCGGCGCCGACCTGATCAATGACACCTGGGCCGGTGCCGACCCCGCACTGGCCCAAGTGGCCGCCGCCACCGGTGCCGGGCTGGTCTGCGCGCACGCGGGCGGGCTGCGGCCGCGTACCCGGCCGCACCGGGCCGCCTTCGACGACGTGGTCACGGACGCCGTCTCGACCGTCACCCGCCTCGCCGAACGGGCCCGTGACCTGGGAGTACGCCCCGACGGGATCCTGATCGACCCGGCGCACGACTTCGGCAAGAACACCCGGCACTCGCTGGAGCTGACCCGCCGCCTCGGCGAGCTGGTCGCCACCGGATGGCCGGTGCTCGTCGCGCTCTCGAACAAGGACTTCGTCGGCGAGACGCTCGACCTGCCGGTGGCGGAGCGGCTCTCCGGCACGCTCGCCGCGACCGCGGTGTCAGCCTGGCTCGGCGCGCGGGTCTTCCGGGCCCACCAGGTGCGCCCGACCCGCCAGGTGCTCGACATGGTCGCCTCGATCAGGGGCGACCGCCCGCCGGCGGTGTCTCGGCGCGGCCTGGCCTAGGGCGTGTTTGGTAAGGGTCGGTCGAGCCGAGGCGGAGTCCAGGCGGCGTCCGGGGGTGCCGGGCGGAAGGTCGCATACCGGTGTTGTATGTGGCCTTCCGTCCGGTGCCGCCGGTCGTCGTCTGGGCCCGCCGCAGGCCGGCCATGCCCTTACCAACCACGCCCTAGGTCCAGCGCAGGATGCGCTTGCGCCACGCGTACAGGATGCCGAGGGCCAGCACAGCGACGAAGATCGCCATCTCGACCACGGTCGTCATGCCGAAACCGGGGCGATCGAAGATCACCGCCCACGGGAAGAGGAACACGCTCTCGACCGCAAAGAGCACATATAGATATGCATAAACGTAATAACGGATCTGGGCTTGTGCCCAGTCACCGCCGACCGGGTCGATGCCGCACTCGTAAGTCTCGCGCTTGCCGGGCGGCTCCGCAGGGTCGGCCGGGCTGAGCAGCCGATTGGCCGAAAACGCTCCCACGAAGACCAGGACGGCCGCGAGCAGCAGTAACCCGAGCGTCGCATACGACCCCAGATAACTGTCCACGGCCCGCAGCGTACCGCGTGATCTTGCTTACGCGGGTCGTCCAGGGGTCTCATCCGGCGGACGGGTTAAGGATGACATGGGACGTTCGACGTACGCTCATTGGTGGACTGAAACAAGGCGGGTCGGCACACCGGGTGCTCCCCCGCCGCTGCCGGCTCGCAAGGAGGTCAGGGGTCAGTGACCAAACAGGTCCGCCAGCTGGATCGGGTGGTCATCCGGTTCGCTGGCGACTCAGGCGACGGCATGCAGCTCACCGGTGATCGATTCACCTCGGAAACGGCCCAGCTGGGCAACGACATCTCCACGTTGCCCAACTTCCCGGCCGAGATCCGCGCACCCGCCGGCACGCTGCCCGGTGTTTCAAGCTTCCAGGTGCACTTCGCCGACTACGACATCCTCACCCCCGGCGACGCGCCCAACGTCCTCGTGGCGATGAACCCGGCGGCCCTCAAGGCCAACCTGGATGATCTGCCGCGCGGCGCGGACATCATCGTCAACACCGACGAGTTCACCAAGCGCAACCTGGCCAAGGTCGGCTACGCGGCCAACCCGCTGGAAGACGGCTCGCTCGACGGCTACTCGGTGCACCCCGTGGGGCTCACGAGCATGACCGTGGGCGCGCTGGCCGAGCACTCGGTCTCGAAGAAGGACGCCGAGCGCGCCAAGAACATGTTCGCGCTGGGCCTGCTCTCCTGGATGTACTCCCGGCCGTACGACTCGACGATCCGCTTCCTCGAGCGCAAGTTCGCCGCCCGCCCCGAGCTCGTCGCGGCCAACATCGCCGCGTTCAAGGCCGGGTGGAATTTCGGCGAGACGACCGAGGACTTCGGCGTGCGGTACGAGGTGAAGCCGGCCAAGATGCCGCCGGGCACCTACCGCAACATCACCGGCAACGCGGCGCTCGCGCTGGGCATCGTGGCCGCGGGCGTGCGCTCCAGGCTGCCGATCTTCCTCGGCGCCTACCCGATCACCCCGGCCTCGGACATCCTCCACGAGCTGAGCAAGCACAAGCGCTTCGGCATCACCACCATGCAGGCCGAAGACGAGATCGCGGCGATCGGTGCCACCCTCGGCGCGGCCTACGGCGGCGCGCTCGGCATCACCACCACGAGCGGCCCGGGCGTGGCGCTCAAGGGCGAGACGATCTCCCTGGCGGTGGCGCTGGAGCTGCCGCTGGTCGTGGTCGACGTGCAGCGGGCCGGCCCCTCGACCGGCATGCCCACCAAGACCGAGCAGGCCGACCTCAACATGGCGCTCTTCGGCCGGCACGGTGAGGCGCCGGTGGCGGTCATCGCGCCGCGCTCCCCCTCCGACTGCTTCCACGCGGCCATCGAGGCGGCCAGGATCGCGCTGACCCACCGCACGCCGGTCATCCTGCTCTCCGACAACTACGTGGCCAACGGCTCCGAGCCGTGGCTGCTGCCCGACGTCGACTCACTGCCTGACCTGCGGGTCGAGTTCGCCACCGAGCCCAACGGCGAAGACGGCACCACGTTCCTGCCCTACCTGCGCGACCCGGAGACGCTCGCCCGGCCGTGGGCGATCCCGGGCACGGCGGGGCTGGAGCACCGGATCGGCGGCCTGGAGAAGGCGGACAAGACCGGCGACATCTCGTACGACCCGGCCAACCACGACTTCATGGTGCGCACCCGGGCCGCCCGCATCGAGGCGATCAAGGTGCCCGACCTGGAGGTCGAAGACCCCGACGGCGACGCGCGCGTGCTGGTGCTCGGCTGGGGCTCGACGTACGGGCCGATCGGCGCCGCCTGCCGGGCGCTGCGGCAGCGCGGCCAGGCCGTGGCCCAGGCCCACCTGCGCCACCTCGCCCCGATGCCGCGCAACGTCGGCGAGGTGCTCCAACGCTACGACCGCGTGGTCATCCCGGAGATGAACCTGGGCCAGCTCGCCCACGTCATCCGGGCCCGCTACCTCGTCGACGCCATCCCGTACAACCAGGTCCGCGGCCTGCCGTTCACCGCCTCCGAGCTGGAGACCATGCTGGAAGAAGTGGTTAAGAATGCCTGAGCCCGTCGCGCTGAAGCTCACGATGAAGGACTTCAAGTCCGACCAGGAGGTGCGTTGGTGCCCCGGGTGCGGTGACTACGCGATCCTCGCGGCCGTGCAGTCGTTCATGCCCGAGCTCAACATCCCGCGCGAGCGGATCGTCTTCGTCTCCGGGATCGGCTGCTCATCCCGCTTCCCGTACTACATGAACACGTACGGGATGCACTCGATCCACGGCCGTGCCCCGGCGATCGCGACCGGCCTCTCGGTGTCCCGGCCCGACCTGTCGGTCTGGGTGGTCACCGGCGACGGCGACGCGCTCTCGATCGGCGGCAACCACCTGATCCACGCCCTCCGGCGCAATGTCAACCTCAAGATCCTGCTCTTCAACAACCGGATCTACGGGCTGACCAAGGGGCAGTACTCCCCGACGTCGGAGCTTGGGAAGATCACAAAGTCGACGCCGACCGGCTCGGCCGACTCACCGTTCAACCCGCTCTCGCTGGCGTTGGGCGCTGAGGCCACCTTCGTGGCGCGGACGATCGACTCCGACCGCAAGCACCTGCAGTCGGTGCTGCGGGCGGCCGCCGAGCACAACGGCTCCGCCTTCGTGGAGATCTACCAAAACTGCAACATCTTCAACGACGGCGCGTTCGAGGAGCTCAAGGACGCCGGCACCCGCGACGACTACCTGATCCGGCTGGAGCACGGCCAGCCGATCACATTTGGCAAGGACGGGCAGTTTTGCGTCGTGCACCCGCCGGGCGGCTTCGGCCTGCAGGTGCGGGAGACCGCCACGGTCTCACCCGGGGAGATCGTCGTGCACGACGCCGGCGTGGACGAGCCGGCCTACGCCTTCGCCCTTTCCCGGCTGCCCGGCCTCGACCTGCGCAACACGCCGATCGGGGTCTTCCGCAACGTCGCCCGGCCGTCCTACGACAACCTGGTGCAGAGCCAGCTCGAGGCGGCCAAGGCGAAGGTCAGCGGCACGCCCGAGGAGCAGCTCGCCGGCCTCCTGACCAGCGGCGACACCTGGACGATCATCTAGACGATCTATTTCAAGAGATATTTCTGAGCTACCGCGATGTCCGTGGTGGTCCAGACCGCCGCTCCCGCGGCCTCACCCGTCCGCTGTTGGTTGCGCTTACCCCTCTTGCCTCCGGCGGCTCGCGCCATGGCCTTGGTTGCCCTGGGTAGTGGGCGCTTTCCACCGGTTTATCCGCTCATTGCGCCCTGGTGAGCGTCAAGCCGAGTAGATCGTGGTACGGAGCTGCCCTCATAGGGGCGGGTTCGTACCACGATCTACTGACGTAGCCGGGGGACCGACCTGGCCGAGGCGACGCTGTGTCACGGGCAGCCGCCGGGGTGGGTGTTAGCTCGTAGGTGCGTCGCGGGAGCCCATGTGGTTCATGAAGGGTGACGACCTCGGTGCCGGCCAGCCATGATCAAAGGTCCTTTGAAGCAGTTACAACTGCTTGAGAGGAGCTTTGATCACGAAACCCTGATCGGATCGGCTCCGCGCCCGGGTCCTGGGAGCGGAGCCGTTCTTTTGTCAGCGGTTGCGCTGGCGGTACGTCGTCGTCGCCGCCTCGATGCGGTTACGCATCCGCTGGTCGCGGGAGATGGCCCGCTTGCCCTTCTGGTAGAGGTAGACGCCGCCGCCGACCACGAGGGCGCCCACGATCAGGTACACGGCTATGCCCAGCAGCGCCTTGAGCAGCGCGATCGCGAGCCAGCCCACTGCCACCACGGCGACGACACCCACCGCGGTCCAGGCCAAGAAACGTCCCATGAACCCAGGGTGCTCCTCGGCCGCAACCGCCGCATCGGGGAAAACCCCGGCATCGCCCTTGCGCTCGGCGCCGCCATCGTGAAAATTTCCTTCTATCGGAGAGCAGGAGGCGGCGAATGTTGTCGAGAAAGCAACCCTTGAAGAGAGCACTCATAGCGGCACTGGTCGTCGCCGGCGGGCTCGTGGTGCCGGCCGCACCCGCGAGCGCGGCGGCCACGACGACCACGACCACGTGCACGACGAACCCCGCCACCCCCAAGCGGCAGTTCCGGGCGATGTGGATCGCCAGCGTCGCCAACATCGACTGGCCCAGCGCGCCCGCGCAGACCGAGGAGAAGCTCAAGGCCGAGTACCGCGCCTGGCTCGACCTCGCCCAACGGCTCCACCACAACGCCGTGATCGTGCAGGTGCGACCCACCGCCGACGCGTTCTGGCCGTCGCCGTACGAGCCGTGGTCGGAGTGGCTCACCGGCGCCCGGGACGGCGCCTCACCCGGCTGGGATCCGCTGAGGTTCCTGGTCACCGAGGCGCACGCCCGCAACCTTGAGTTCCACGCCTGGTTCAACCCGTACCGGATCTCGATGCCGCAGGGCGCCGGTCCGGACATCGCCAAGCTCGCACCCAACCACCCGGTCCGGCAGCACCCCGATTGGGCGGTCCCCTACCCGATCAACGCGGCTGGCTCGCGGCTCTACTACAATCCGGGCATTCCGGAAGTTCGCGACTTCGTGCAGCGGGCGATGCTCGACGCCGTGGTCAAGTACGACATCGACGGCGCGCACTTCGACGACTACTTCTACCCGTACCCGGTCGCGGGGCAAGACTTCGCCGACGACGCGACGTTCGCCCAGTACGGCGCCGGCTTCGCGAACAAGGCGGACTGGCGGCGCCACAACATCGACCTCCTGGTACAGGAGTTCGCCGCGAAGGTGAAGGCGGCCAAGCCGTGGGTGAAGTTCGGCATCAGCCCATTCGGCATCTGGCGCAACAAGGCGTCCGACCCACTCGGCTCGGACACCAACGGCACCCAGTCTTACGAGGCGAACTTCGCCGATACCCGCAAATGGGTCAAAGAAGAGTGGATCAACTACATCCTGCCCCAGGTGTACTGGCACATCGGGCTGGCCGTGGCCGACTACGCCAAGCTGGTGCCCTGGTGGGCGGACGTGGTCGCCGGCACGCGGGTGCAGCTCTACATCGGACAGGCCGACTACAAGATCGCTGACCCGGCGCAGCCGGCACCCTGGCAGGACCCGGCCGAGATGTCCCGCCACCTGACCTTCAACCGCGACTATCCCGAGGTGGACGGCAACGTGCACTTCAGCGCGGTGCAGGTGCGGGCGAACAAGCTCGGCGCCACCGACATCTACGCCGCCGAGCACTACTCCCGGCCGGCCCTCGTACCCGAGATGCCGCACCTGGACCGCAAGCCACCGCTGTTTCCGCTGGTGACGGGGGCATCCCGGGCGGCGGACGGCGCGGTCACGCTGCGCTGGAAGCAGCTGTTGGGCCAGGCCACGTCATACGCCGTGTACCGCTTCGACGGGCTCACGCTCCCCGGCCGGTGCGGGCTCGCCGACGCCGCGCACCTGCTCGGCACCACCCGCGGCACGTCCTACGTGGATACGTCGGCGGTGCCCGGTGGGCGATACACGTACTACGTCACCGCGCTCGACCGCCTGTGGAACGAAAGCCCGCCGAGCCTGCCGTGGCCATTGATCCACTGAGTGTTCAACTGCGCGACCCGCATCTATAGATTTATGCCAGACAATGCCATGACACTGTGGACACATTGGTACTCCCCAGTAACCCTCTGGAGGAAACGTGTCCCGTCGGGTCGCAACCCTGCTCGTCGCCGTGCCCGCCGCCCTGCTCACCCTGCTTGGGCTGGCGGGCCCGGCGTTGGCCGCCGTGCCGGCAGACAAGCCGGCCGTCCTGTCCAGCTGGACCCAGACCAGTGCGTCCAGCTACAACGCCTGGAACTCCGCCCGGCAAAACCAGGGCGCGTGGGCGGCGTACCAGTTCAACTGGTCGACCGACTACTGCTCGTCGAGCCCGGATAACCCCCTCGGGTACGACTTCACCCTCTCCTGCTACCGGCACGACTTCGGGTACCGCAACTACAAGGCGGCGGGCCAGTTCCCGGCCAACAAGTCCCGGCTGGACAGCGCCTTCTACGAGGACCTGAAGCGCAAGTGCAACACCTACCCCGCGGTGGACCGCCCGGCCTGCCTGTCGCTCGCCTGGGTGTACTACCAGGCCGTATCGATCTTCGGCTCGGTAAGCCCGGCCGACATCGACCGAGCGGCTCAGCTACGGCCCGCGGGCGCGGCCCGCTAGCCCACGTGGTCGAAGCTCCTCTCGAGTACGACTCGGAGAGGAGCTTCGACCATGAGCGAGTGGTGGATCAGGCGGCGAATCGGCGGGAGCCGACCGCCATGTCCGGGTGGTCGACGGCCAGGGCCAGCGCCGCGGCCTCCTCGACGGTGAGTGCGCCGCCCTCGGCGTACGCGGCGTCGAAGGTCGAGTCGCCCAGCGCCGTCCGCACGGCCGCCTGCCGCTCGGCCCAGTAGGCGCCGAAGCGGCCGGGCGTGCTGCGCAGCGCGGACCGGGTGGCCTGCGCCGCCCCGAAGAGGCGGGCGGCGGTCACCGCGTCGCCGCCGAGCGCGCAGCGGACCGCGATCGCGCAGATCGTGTCGCAGGCGCGGCTGTGGAAGCCATACGTCATCCGGGAGCGCAGCGCCACCACCAGGTGGTCGTGCGCGGCCACCAGGTCACGGCGGCCCAGCGCCACCATGCCGAGCAGGAAGTCGACGCTGCGCCGCCCCCGCTCCGCCGGACGCGCCGCCTCCAGGGGCCGCGCCGAAGCCAGCACGTCGGCCGCCTGGTCGAGCGCACCACGGCGCCACAGCAGCTCGGCGAGGGTGTAGACGGCCAGCAGCGCGTCGCTGGCCACCCCGCTCGCCTCGGCCCACGAGATCACCTCACGGCACACCCGCTCGGCGTCGTCGAGCTGGCCCATGTCGACCAGCGAGCCACCCCGGCCGGTGAGCACCCGGGCCAGCAGCCCGGCGTCTTCGGCCTGCCGCGCGGCGGCCTCGGCCCGCTGCGAGAACCGCAGCTCCTCGGCCACCTCACCGTCGGCGCCGGCGTGCTGCGAGTGCATGTGGTACGCCGCCGCGAGCTCCGCCTCGGGAATCGGCTCGCCGGTCTCGGCGATCCGCCCGTACAGCCGGAAGAGCCACAGCCGGCCCTCACGGGCCAGGCCACGCTCGCGCCACCACTGGTCCAGGCCACTGGCCAGCCGCAGGCCACCACGCGCGCTGCCGCCCGTCGCCGACCAGCGCAAAGCCGCGCGCAACTCGTCGGCGAGCGAGTCCAGCGCGTACAGCGAGAGCGTCACCGGCCGGTGATCCGGACCCAGGTGCGCCTTCTCCAGCGCGTGCAGCGACCAGGCTACGTGGCGGTCGCGCGCCCCGCGCTCCTCGCCGGCCTCGGCCAGCCGCCGGGCCGCGTACGCCCGGATCGGGTCGAGCATCCGGTAGGTCGTGCCAGAGGCGTGCGGCTCCGCTTGGATCATCGACTTGTCGACCAGCACCGACAGCGGATCCAGCGGGTCGTCGTCGAGCAGCCACTCCACCGTCGGCAGGTCGACCGGCCCGGAGAAGACCGACAGCCACCGCAACAGCCGGGCCGCGCGCGGCCCCAGCGTCCGGTAGGACCAGGTCACCGTCGCCTGGATGGTCGCGTGCCGCTGAGTGGCCGCGCGCATCGCCGCCTCGGCCCGGCGGGCGGCACCGGCCTGAGCCAGGTCGACCGTCGCCAGCTGGCTGGCCACCCACCGGCCATCGCCCGCGTACGTCCCTTCGGGATCCTCGCGGCCGGCGTCCAGCGCACCCAGCACGTCGTCGAGGCGCTCGGCGAGCTGGCTGGCCGACAGCACCCGCAGCCGGGCCGCGGCAAGCTCGATCGCCAGCGGCAGCCCATCGAGCCGGGACACCACCCGCTGCAGGTCGTCGCCCTCGGTCGGCTCCGAACGCCGGCCGCCACGCGCCGACGTCGTGCGGTCGAGCAGCAGCGACACCGCCTCGCTCGGCCCGCCACCCGGAGCCGGCACCACGGACAGCGGCGGGATCCGCCACACCGTCTCACCAGGCAGGTTGAACGGCTCGCGGCTGGTCGCCAGCACCCGGATCCCGCTGCCGCCGGTCAGCAGCCGCGCGATCACGTCGGCCGCGGCGGACAGCTGCGCGTCGCAGGTGTCCAGCACCAGCAGCATCCGCCGGCTCGCCGCGAACTCCACCAGCGTGTCGACCACCGGGCGGCCCGGCTCGGGCCGCAGGCCCAACACCGCGGCGATCGCGAACGCGACCAGGCCGGGGTCGGTCACCGAAGCGAGATCGACGAACCAGACCCCATCCTGGTACGTCTCGACGAGCCCACCGGCCATCTCCACCGCCAGGCGGGTCTTGCCCGCACCGCCGGCACCCACGACCGTCACCAGCCGGTGGTCAGCCATCAGGCCGGACAGCTCGGACCGCTCGGCGTGCCGCCCCACGAACGAGGTCACCTGGGTCGGCAGGTTGTGTGCCAGCGCGTCCGCCGTACGGGGGCGCGGGAACTGCCGCTCCAGGCCCGGCGCGACGAGCTGGTAGAGCCGCTCGCGGTCGTCGAAGCCGCGCAGCCGGTGCAGGCCCAGATCGAGCAGCGACGCCTCGGCCGGCAGCGGCTCGGCGTGCCGGGCGGTCGCCGCCGAGCAGAGCACCTGCCCACCGTGCGCCGCGGCGGCGATCCGGGCCGCGCGGTGCACCTCGGGGCTCGCGTACTCGCCGTTGAGCGCCTCGGCGTGGCCCGTGTGCAGGCCCATCCGCACCTTCGGCGTCGACTCCGGCGAAGGCCACTCATGCGCGGCGAGTGCCCGCTGCGCGGTCGCGCAGGCCTCGATGGCCGCCGCCGCGTCGGAGAACGCCACGAAGAAAGAGTCACCTTCGGTGAATAGTTCCGTACCGTCGCTTTCGGACAAAGTACGGCGAAGCAACCGTCTGTGCTCGCTCAAGACCGGACGGTAACCAGCACCGAGCATCCGGGCCAGTCTGGTCGAGCCCTCGATGTCGGTGAACATGAAAGTCACCAGGCCACTCGGCAAGTTGTGTGCCGGCACGGGTGGAACCTCCGCCCCCCTGGAAGTCGCGGTTTATGCTCCCGTACCCCCGCAACCTGGCACATCGTAGGAACGGCCGGTACAGACCTGCCCCCACGGCCGTAGCCAAGGGGCGATCACAACCAGCAGCAGCCAACGAGAGGGGTGTGTCGGGGGGCTTACGGCTGACGTAACGACGAGAGGGGGAGCGGGTTGTGGCACGAGAGGTCAGATCTGGACCAACTTCCGTCCTTATCCGCAGCCGCACCCGCCCCCACAGCATCCGCCGCCCCCTGAGGCAACAGGACCGGGACTGGGTGTGAAGCCGCCACCACGGCCAGTGAAGGCGACGGTGGAGAGCAGCTTGACAGTGTCGGCATGACCCTGCGGACAGCTCGCAGGCTTGCCGGAGTCGGTCATCGGGCGATTGACCTCAAAGGTGTCACCACAGGCGCGGCAACGGAACTCGTACCGGGGCATGCCAGTCAGGGTACGACCGGGGCACTGCCCAGCGCGATGCGCCATACTCGGACGCGTGGTGGACGGGGAGGAAAAAGGCGGAGAGACGGGATCCGCGCGACCCCTACGTTCGGCGGCGCCCGAGTGGGCTGGGCCGCTGGGCAGCTCCGGCGCGGCCCCCGATGACGCGGCGCCCACGGCCGGAAAGCTCGCGCCGGAAAAGGCACCCGCACCCGAGCAGCGGGAGCCGGAGCCGAGCACGCCCGCCTCGCCCGAGACCGCCGAGACGACGCCCGTCGAGCCAACACCCCTCGAGACGGCGCCCGTCGAAACGACGCCCGCCGAGCCGGTCACACCCGGGCCGCGATCGGAGTGGGCTCGACCCGACGCGGGTGAGAAAAAGGGTGAGGCGGAGCCTGCGGCGACGCCTCCCGCCCCGGACGCGAGCGCCACCACACCGGCGACCGACCCGCCCACGGTCACGGTGGCGGCCGCCTCGGCGGTCGTACCAGAGACTCCAGCTGGACCTCGACGGCGAGTGCGCTTCGCTCATGCTCTTCGTCGCGCGCCGCGGGCGCGCGAGGTGGCCCACGGTGTGCGGGCCTGGTCCGGGCGGCCGAGCGGGCGGGTGACGCTGCCGGCCGTGCTGCTGCTGGTGCTGGTCGTGGCCGGCGTCGGCGCGGGCGCGATCGCCATCCCGATGACCGCCGGCTCGCGCAAGGCGGCGCCGGAGGCCACCACCAGCGGCGATGTCACACCTGGGCCGACGACCTCCGACGGCCAGCTTCCGGTGCCGTCGACCGGGCCACCGGTCAGCGGCGGCTTCACACCCTCGCCGGGTGCCACCGTGACCACCGGGCCCCCGGTCGGCGGCCGCCCGGCCGACGTGCTCGCCGCCTGGGCCACCGAGACCGGCGGCAAGGTGGACGTCCCGTGGGTGGCGATGCAGGCGTACGGGTACGCGGAGCTGGTCGTCAAGTCGACCCGGCCAGGCTGCAACCTCAAGTGGACCACCCTCGCCGCGATCGGCAAGATCGAGTCCAACCACGGCCGGCACAACGCCACGCTCGGTGACGACGGCGAGTCGTCGCCCCGCATCCTCGGTCCGGTGCTCGACGGCACCAACAACACCCAGCGGATCGACGACACCGACGACGGTGTGCTGGACAGCGACCTCACGTACGACCGCGCGGTCGGCGCGATGCAGTTCATCCCGTCGACGTGGCAGCAGCACAAGGTCGACGCGGACAACGACGGGCTGACAGACATCAATGACATCGACGATGCCGCCCTCGCCGCCGGTAACTACCTGTGTCAGGGCGGCCGCAACATGGACCTCTCCACCGACTGGTGGAACGCCATCCTCTCCTACAACGACGTGCGCGCTTACGCGCAGGACGTATTTGACGCGGCAAACGAGTACGGCACGAAAAGCCGCACGTAGCGTCACCTCTCAGGCACTTTGAAGAACAAGGCCCTTCCCCTCACCTTCGGTTGACGGCAAGCTGTACGGGTGATGGTGCGTGAGTGGGATCCGCGGACCGCGTCACCCGCCGAGATCGAGTCCCTCCTGGACACTCTCAACGCGGTGCTCGCGGCCGACCTCCCTGAAGATCCCCCATGGCAGGACTCGTTCCTGCGCGAGTACCAGTCGGAGACCATGCCGGGCGAGCGGCGGATCTCCTGGGTGGCGGAGGATGAGTCCGGTCACCTTCTGGGTCATGCCAATGTGCTTTTGCTCGGTGACATCGGCGTGGTCGAGCTTTTCGTCCACCCGTCGGAGCGCCGCACCGGCCTGGCCCGCACGCTGCTCACCAAGGTCGTCCGCAGGGTCTACGACGAGGGCTTCTCCGCGATCGGTGTCGAGGTGGTCGGTGGCACGCCGGCTGTGAAGTTCTACGAGTCGCTCGGCTTCGCCCGGGAGTACGTAGAGACTCGCAGCGTGCTCAAGCTGTCCACGGTGGATTGGCTGGCGGTGGGCGAGACGGCCGGCAGCGTCAGCAGCGGCTACCGCCTGGAGTATTTCCCCGGCGGCCCGCCCGATGATCTGATCGAGGGATACGCCGTGGCGAAGGCGGCGCTGCGCGACGTCGACGACGGCGACCTCGACCTGCGCCCCAGTTCGTACGATCCGCAGCGGCTCCGCGACAGCCTCGCCTGCCTGCACCGTCGTGGCATGCGGCCGTACATCGTGCTGGCGATCCACGAGCGCACCGGCGCCGTGGCCGGGCTGACCGAGGTGGTCGTGCCCGCGCAGCACCCGACCCGCGCCGATCAGTACGACACGATCGTCGTGCCCGAGCACCGCGGCTACGGCATCGACCGGGCGATCAAGGCACGCATGCTCTTCGAGCTCCGCTCCGCCGAGCCCCTCCTCACCGAGGTGCAGACGTGGAACGCGCCGGACAATGAGCCGATGCTGAAAGTAAACGCGGAGCTGGGATTCATGGCCGATCGGGAGTGGTTCGAGTTCGGCGCGGACGTTCCGGAGCTCCTGCACCGACTAGATCCGAAAACGTGACATGTAACTGACACCCAGGCGATAGACGGGCGACGGATCGACCACTTAACGTGCGTTGATCTCCCGTCTCGCCTGGAGGATGCATGCGCCGCCGCTTGTGCGCTCTGGTCGCGCTCACGGTCGCCTCGGTCGGGCTCTTCCCGGCCGTGGCGTCCGCCGCGCCCAGCGACCTGTTCATATCCGAATACATCGAAGGATCGTCAAACAACAAGGCGATCGAAATATTCAACGGCACCGGTGCGCCGATTGACCTGGCAGCGGGCGGATACCAGCTCCGCATGTACTTCAACGGGGCCACCACCTCGACCAACTTCGCGCTGACCGGCACGGTGGCCGACGGCGACGTGTTCGTGTTCGCCCACTCGGCCGCCTCGGCGGCGATCCTCGCCCAGGCCGACCAGACCACCGGCTCGGGCCTCTTCAACGGCGACGACGCGGTCGTGCTGGTGAAGGGCGCGGAGGTCGTCGACTCCGTCGGGCAGGTCGGCGCCGACCCCGGCGCGGAGTGGGGCACGGGCCTCACCAGCACGGCTGACAACACACTGCGGCGCCTCACGGCTCCCGACACCGAGACCTCCGACGCCTTCGACCCGGCGGCGCAGTGGGAGGGCTTCGCGACCGACACGTTCGACGGTCTGGGCAGCCACTCGACGGGCGGCGGCGGTGACACTCCCGCCTCCCTCACCTGCGGCGGCACGCTCACCACCTCCGCGGGGGTGGCGGCGACCCGCGAGGTGACCGCGACCGACCCGGACGACACGATCGTCGACCTGGCCGTCACGGCGACACACGCCTCGATCACGCGGACCTCGTTCACGCCGGCCACCGCGGTCGGCGGCACCGCCACCGCCGTGGTCACCGCGGCCGCCGACCTGCCACCCGGCACCTACCCGGTGACAGTCACCTCCACCGACGCCGACGGCACCACGGCCACCTGCGGCTTCAACGTGCAGGTCACGACCGTGCTGTCGATCGGTGAGGTGCAGGGTCCCACCACCGACGCCGAAGACGGCAAGCTCGACCGTTCGCCACTCGCGCCAGCCTCGGGCAACGGCACGAGCAGCACGCTCTACGACGTGCGCGGCGTGATCACCCAGCGCACGCTGGCCCGCACGTCGGCCGGCGCCAGCCAGTACGGCTTCTTCCTGCAGAGCCGCGCCGGCACCACGGACGGAGATCCCCTGACCTCGGACGGCATCTTCGTGTTCATGGGCTCGTTCACCTCGCTGATCGGCGGCTACGAGCCGGTCGTCGGTGACGAGGTCGTGGTGCGCGCCCGGGTGTCGGAGTTCTTCAACCTGACCCAGCTCTCCAGCGCCTCGCTGGTGCGGGTGCTCGACAGCGGCGTGACCGGCGTGGCGCCCACCGACGCGCGGCCACCGCTCGACCTGGCCGCCGCCGACCGCTTCTGGGAGCGGCACGAGGGCGAGCAGATCCGGGTACGCGCCGGCAGCGGCGTCGTCAGCGGGCGGGACGTCTTCGCCTCGACCGCGGACGCCGAGTTCTGGCTGGTCGACCGCGACTCGGCGCTGCTCGACCGGAGCAACAAGTTCGGCCGGCGGGTCTTCCGCGACGCGCACCCGAGCGACAACGTGCCCGGCCAGCTCTTCGACGACGGCAACGGCGAGCGCATCATGCTCGGCAGCATGGGCGTCAAGTGGGCCGCGCGGGACAACACGACGCTGCTCCCGCCGGCGCACACGTTCGACACGCTGACCGCCGACGCGGTGGGCGGCCTCTACTTCTCCTTCGAGAAGTACGGCGTGCAGGCGGCTTCGGCCGTGGTTGGCTCCGGCACCTCGCCGGCGGGCAACGCGCCGCCCTCGCCGGCCGTGCGGGACCGCGAGTTCGCGGTGGCGACATACAACGTGGAGAACCTGTACGACTTCCGCGACGACCCCTTCGACGGCTGCGACTTCCTGGGCAACTCCGGCTGCCCCGGCGTGAGCCCGCCGTTCGACTACGTGCCGCTCTCCGAGGCGGAGTACCAGGCCCAGCTCGGCAACCTCGCCGACCAGGTCATCAAGGACCTGCACGGGCCCGACCTGATCCTGGTGCAGGAGGCCGAGGACCAGGACATCTGCACGGTCTCCGGCACCGCACTGGTCTGCGGCACGGTGGACAACGCCGACGGCGCCCCCGACACGCTCCAGGAGCTCGCGCTGCGCGTCCGCTCGGCCGGCGGCCCCGCCTACGCGGCCGCGTACGACCGGGACGGCGCGGACGACCGCGGCATCACGGCCGCGTTCCTCTACCGCACCGACCGGGTGGCGCTCGCCCCGGCCACCGCGGGCGACCCGGTCCTGGGCTCGGCGCCCACGGTGTCGTACCGGGCGCCTGGGCTGGCGTACAACACGGACGTGCAGAACCCGAAGGCACTCAACGCCGACCTCCCCGCCGACGTGGACACCTCCACGGGCGTGGACGGCTCGGACGTCTTCACCCGCGCCCCGCAGGTCGGCAAGTTCACGGTCGCGGCCGCGCCGGGCTCATCCGACAAGTTCACGGTGTGGGCGGTCAGCAACCACTACTCGTCCACTCCGGACGCCCGCATCGGCCAGCGCCGCGAGCAGGCCGCGTACGGCGCCGCGATCGTCACCGCGATCGGCGCCGGCGCACGCGTCGCGTACGGCGGTGACCTCAACGTCTTCCCGCGCCCCGACGACCCGGTGCAGCCGGTCTCCGACCAGCTCGCCCCGCTGTACGACGCCGGGCTGCACAACCTGTGGGAGGACCTCGCGGCGGACGTGCCCGAGTCGGCGTACTCGTACGTCTTCGAGGGCCAGGCGCAGACGCTCGACCACCTCTTCGTCAGCCCCGCGCTCCGCGGCGACCTCGTGCAGATGCGGGCCGCCCACGTCAACGCCGACTGGGCGGCAAACTACGACGGAGACGGCTCGCGCGGCTCCAGCGACCACGACCCGCAGGTCGCCCGCTTCCGCGCCAAGCCCACGCTCTCCATCGCCGACGTGTCGGTGGCGGAGGGCAACCGCGGCGAGACGCCGATGACCTTCACGGTGACCGCCTCCCGCCCGGTGCCCCAGCCGATCGTGCTGTGCGCCGCGACGCTGGGCGTCACCGCGATGCCCGGCTCCGACTACGACACCCTGGTGCGGTGCACGGTGATGCCGGCCGGCGCCACCACCGCCACCTTCACGGTGTCGGTCAACGGCGACCGCAAGCGCGAGGCCAACGAAAAGCTGGCACTGGTGGTCGGCTCACTGCCCGGCCAGTGGTCCAGCGACCCGATCGCCTACGGCACGATCGTCAACGACGACTGAGGCGCTGCTTGCCACGTGTCTGCCCCTGCCGGCCTACCGGCAGGGGCAGACGCTATTTAGCCTCACCCTCCGGGGGTTTGTGGCTTCGGGGCGAGAGGGCTGCCGCGATGTTCGTCGTGGTCCGGACCGCTGCTCCCGCGGCCTCACCCGTCCGCTTTGGTTTCTTGCCTCCGGCGGGAGCGCTCCGGACCATCAGGATGGGGGTAGTGCCATCCCGACACTAGGCGGGGTGGCATATGCGCGCGGCTCGCGCTCGGGGGTTTGTAGCTCTGGGTAGTAGGTGCTTTCTGCGGATTTATCTACTCATCGCACCCTCGTGGGCACGCAAGCTAAAAGATCGTGGTACGGAACTGCCCTCATAGGGGCGGTTGCGTACCACGATCTACTGATGTAGCTGGGCGATCGCGATGCCGGGTTGACACAGAGCAACTCCTGCGGCCTCACCCTCCGCAGTCGCCGAGCTCGACCGCGCTCGTGCGGAGCAGTTGACCATGGGTGTGCCGCAGGTCGTGTCCACAGTGCAGGCTCGCTGATCGCAGGGGCGGCCGCGGACCGTTGACCATGGGATGTGCGGCGGCATTCCGGGGCAAGTCGTGCGGCAGACCCATGATCGTCCCCTCGGCACGGCTTGCTTGGGGCTGTGAGAGATCGTGAAGGATTCGGGTCGTTCCAGCGACTCGGATCCTTCACGTAAACCTCGGGTCACCCCGGTGGCGAGGCTCAGGCCTCGATCGGTGGCCAGGTTTCCGTGCTCGCCGCCGCGCAGTGACGGACCGGCCGGGTGAGCTGGTGCACTGCGAAAGGCGAGGCAGCCACCATCCCAGAGTCGACCTCTGCCGGCCGCTTCGCCCGAAATGTGGTAGCTCAAGCTGTCTCTTGTGGACGCGAAGGCCGGCCGCGCGGGTGAGAGCGCGGGCCGGCTCGGAGTAGCGCGAGCTAGTAGCGGGTGCGGAGAGCGGCGGCGGCGTCCAGGGCCCAGTACGTGAGGATGATCTGGGCGCCCGCACGGCGGATCGACGTCAGCGTCTCCAGCATGGCGCGGTCGCGGTCGATCCAGCCGTTGGCGGCGGCGGCCTCGACCATCGCGTACTCGCCGGAGATCTGGTAGGCGGCGACCGGCACGTCGAAGGAGGCGTGCACGGCCGCGATCACGTCGAGATACGGCAGTGCCGGCTTGACCATCACGATGTCGGCGCCCTCGTCGACGTCCAGGGCGACCTCGCGCAGGGCTTCGCGCAGGTTGGGCGGGTCCTGCTGGTAGGTGCGGCGGTCGCCGACCAGCGACGACTCCACGGCCTCGCGGAAGGGGCCGTAGAGCGCCGAGGCGTACTTGGCGGCGTAGGCCAGGATGGCGACGTCCTGGTAGCCGGCGGCATCAAGCGCCTTGCGCACGACGCCGACCTGGCCGTCCATCATCCCGGAAGGGCCGACGACGGCGGCGCCCGCGGCGGCCTGGGCGACCGCCATCTCGGCGTAGACGGCGAGCGTGCCGTCGTTGTCCACCGAGCCGTCCGGCGCGAGCACCCCGCAGTGGCCGTGTGAGGTGAACTCGTCCAGGCACAGGTCGCTCATCAGCACGGTGGCGTCACCGACCTCGGCGGTCACGTCACGCAGCGCGGCGTTGAGGATGCCATCGGGGTCGGTGCCGGCGGAGCCGGTCTCGTCCTTCGACTCCGTCGTGGGCACGCCGAAGAGCATGATGCCGCCGAGGCCCGCCTGGGCCGCCGCGACCGCGGCCTTGCGCAGCGAGTCGCGCGAGTGCTGCACGACGCCGGGCATGGAGGCGATCGGGTGCGGCTCGGTCAGGCCCTCCTTGACGAACATCGGGAGGACCATCTCGGAGGGGGCGAGCTTGGTCTCCTCGACCAGTCGCCGTATTGCTGGCGTGCGGCGTAGGCGCCGCGGCCGTACATCGGGGAAAGGCATCAGCGGAACCTCAGCGCTGTCGGCCCCTGCACCTTCGAGCCGCGGCGCTGCTTGGCTGGCATGGCGGCCAGCTTTTCGCGCAGCTCCACGGCGTATCCGGCGAGGGCCTCGACCAGGTCTGGCACGGACGCGTGGGCGGGCTGGACGTCGACCCGGAGGCCGAACTCCGTCGCCGTCTCGGCCGTCTTCGGGCCAATCACGGCGACCACGGTGCGGGTGTGCGGCTTGCCGGCGATACCCACCAGGTTACGCACCGTCGAGGACGACGTGAAGAGCACGGCATCGAAGCCGCCCGATTTAATGGCGTCCCTGATCTCGGCGGGCGGCGGCGCGGCGCGCACCGTGCGGTACGCGGTGACGTCGTCGACCTCCCACCCGCGCTCACCCAGCCCGGCGGCGAGCGTCTCGGTGGCGATGTCGGCGCGCGGCAGGAGTACGCGGCCCACCGGGTCGAGCACCTCGTCGTGCGGCGAGAACTCGGCCAGCAGCCCCTCGCTCGACTGTTCGCCGGACGGCACGAGCTCGGGCTGGATGCCGAACGCGCGCACCGCGTCGGCCGTCGCCTCGCCGATGCAGGCGATCTTCACACCGCCGAAGTGGCGGGCGTCGAGGCCGTGCTCGGCGAACTTCTCCCATACCGCGCGCACCGCGTTGACCGAAGTGAAGATCACCCAGGCGTACCTGCCGTCGACGAGGCCCTTGACCGCGCGCTCCATCTGGGCCGGCGTGCGCGGCGGCTCGACCGCGATCGTCGGCACCTCGCACGGGATCGCCCCATACGCGCGCAGGGCCTCGCTCATCACGCCCGCCTGCTCCTTGGTGCGCGGCACGAGCACCTTCCACCCGTACAGCGGGCGGTTTTCCCACCAGCTCAGCTTGTCGCGGTGGGCGACGCCGTGGCCCAGCGTGAGCACCACGCGGCCGGTGAAGCCGAGCGCGGCGGCCACGAAGCTGTCCACGGTGGACGAGGTGGTGTACTGCGTCTCGCCGGTGCCGTCGCCGGTGACGCCGACGGCCGTCTCGCCATCCACGCCGGCGGCGAGCAGGCCATCGCGTACGGCGGCGAGGTCACCCGCGTCGACCGCGAGTGCGAGCGAGCCGCGGGCGATGGCCGCGGCGAGCGCCTCGAAGTCCAACGTGGACACGTCGTCGACGTCGGCGGCCGTGCGGACGCCGGGCAGCGGGACGCCGGCGTAGGTGGCGACCCCCTCGGCCTGGCCGACACCGGGCACCACCTCGAAGTGCACGGCGGTACGCGCGACCGCCTGCACCTCCTTGACCACCGAGTCGTGGCCGAACGGGTCGCCTGCCACGAGGTGTACGGCCTGCTGGCCGGAACGGGCCGCGGAGATCAGCACCTTGGCCACGTCGCCCGGCGCCCCCTCGGCCGGGCTGAATTGGGTGTCGCTCTTGGCTTCCGCGCGGATCGCGCTGAGCAGAGGCTCGGAGACGCCACGGTCGTACACGACCTGGTCGGCCTCGGTAAGCGCGGCGTGCGCCCGGCGGGTCAGCAGGCCGGGATCGCCGGGACCAGCCCCGACGAAGGCAATCCGGCCTGCGGGCTTACGGGTGCGGCTCATTTTCTGTGCTCCCAAGTAGGGTCTCGGCGCCGCTCTCGACGAGATCGGCGGCGAGAGCCCGTCCGATCTCCACCGCGGCGGCGGGCGTACCGGTGCGGGACAGTCGGATGTCTCGGGTGCCATCCGGGCTGATCACCGCACCGCGCAAGTAGATCTCTTCACCGTCGTCGCCCTCGGCGACCTCGGCGAAGGCGGCCACCGGAGCACTGCACCCGGCCTCCAGCGTGGCCAGCAACGACCGCTCCGCGGTGACCGCGGCGCGGGTCGGTGCGTGGTCGAGCCTCCCCAGCAGCTCGACCAGGTCTTCGTCATCGATCCGGCACTCCACCGCCAGCGCACCCTGGGCGGGCGCGGGCAGCATCAGCATCGGATCGAGAGTCTCGGTGATCTCGGCGGCGCGGCCGAGGCGCGCGATCCCGGCGCGGGCCAGCACGACGGCGTCAAGCTCGCCCTCGCTGACCTTGCGCAGCCGGGTGTCGACGTTGCCCCGGATGGGCACGACCTCCAGCTGCAGGCCGAGCGCGTGCAGCTGGGCCATCCGCCGCAGCGCGCCGGTGCCCACACGGGCGCCGGGCGGCAGCTCCGCGAGGGTGCGGCCACCGCTGGCCACGAGCGCGTCGCGCGGGTCCTCGCGCGGCGGTATGGCCGCGATGACCAGCCCCGCGGCGGGCGCGGTCGGCAGGTCCTTGTAGGAGTGGACGGCGAAGTCGATCTCCTTGGCGGCGAGCGCGTCGCGCAGCGCGGAGACGAAGACGCCCACGCCGAGCTGCTGCACCGGCGCGCTCGACCGGTCGCCGGCCGTCACGATCTCGACCAGCTCCACGTCGCGCCCGGTCGCCGCGCGCAGGCTGTCGGCGACATGCCGGGACTGGACCAGGGCGAGCGCGCTGCCCCTGGTGCCTAGCCGCAAGGTCACGAGCGATCCTCCAGATCGGGCACCTCGCCGGCCTGCGCGCTGCGCGGCACCTCGAGGTCGAAGAGCTCGCGTAGCAGCGCCGTGTACTGGTCGCCACCTGGCTCGGCGGCGAGCTGGCGCACCCGCACCGTCGGCGAGTGGAGCAGCCGCTGCACGACGCGGTGCACGGTGTGGGCCACATCGGCGCGCTGCTCGTCGCTCAGGTCGGGGCGGCGCTGGGACAGCCGGCGCAGCTCGGCGGTGACCACGTCGTCGGCGCGGGTGCGCAGCGCGGCCACGGTGGGCGCCACGTCGGCACCGCGCAGCCAGCCGAGGAACGACTCCACCTCGACGGCCACGATCGCCTCGACCGCTGCCTCGTCGGCGGCGGCCGGGCCGGTGCGCAGGCTGGCGGCGAGGCGGTCGATGTCGATCACCACGACGCCTGGCACCTCGGCGGCGGCCGGCTCGACGTCGCGCGGCACGGCCAGGTCGAGGATGACAAGTGGCCGGTCGCGCCCCTCGACCGCGCGGGACACGGCCGCCCGGGTCAGCACATGCTCGGTCGACGCGGTGGCGGTGGCGACGACGTCGACCGCGGACATCGCGGCGGGCAGGTCGGCGAAGGACACGGCGGTCGCGCCGTACGCCGCGGCGAGCCGCTCGGCCCGCCCCGCGCCGCGGTTGGTCACGGTCAGCGGGCCGGCGCCGGAACGCGCGAGCGTGGCCAGCGAGAGCGAGCCCATCGCGCCGGCGCCGATCACCAGCGCCGGTCGGCCGGCCAGGTCGGCGGTCGGGTGCTCGCAGTCGACGCCGAGCAGGCACTCGTGATCACCGGCGAGCGCGGACGCGGCCACGCCGAGCGCGGCGGTCACGACACTCTGGCCGGCGCGGTCGATGCCGGTCTCGGTGTGAGCCCGCTTACCCACCCGCAGGGCCTGCTGCATCAGCTCGTGCAGCAGCCGGCCGGCGCTCTCGTGATCGATCGCGGCCTGGTACGCCTCGCGAAGCTGGCCCAGGATCTGCGCCTCGCCCACGACCATCGAGTCGAGCCCGCTCGCCACCCGGAAGGCGTGCCGCACGGCAGCGGCGTCGTAGTGCACGTACAGGTGCTCGGCCAGCTCGCTCGCGGTGCGTCCGGCCCCCTCGCCCAGCACCGAGCAGATCTCGGTGAGGCCGCCGTGGAAGCCGTTGACAGCCGCGTACACCTCTACGCGGTTGCACGTGGAGAGCACGACCGCCTCGCTCACATATGACTGGGCGAGGAGCCGGTCGAGCACGGTGGCGAGGCTGGCGG
>Ga0214467_1000010_pt1 | contig 62408 bp, 52 predicted proteins | sample RVTome_8_FD_187339 | JGI IMG/M metagenome (GOLD analysis project Ga0214467, IMG submission 187339) | Soil microbial communities from uranium-contaminated site in the Upper Colorado River Basin, Wyoming, United States - RVT160D0 HiSeq ...
TCAGCCTCTTCTTCCTGATCACCGCCCCTGACTACGGCTTCTTCAAGCTGCTCAACGTGGCGATCCTGACGCTGTCGGCGATCGTGGGTCTCCGCTTCCTGACCGGCGGCATGCAGGTGCTCAACATGCACGGCCTGCTCTCACCCGCCGTCCCAGCCGCGGTCCCCGCCACGCCGGCCGCCCCGGCGCAGGCGCCTCCGGCCGAGGCGGTGCCGGTCACGCCGATCTCCGCCGTCCCCGCCACAGCGGTGCCCGCCGCCGCCCCCGCCACCGTCAACGGCGGCCCGACGTCCACTGTGGTCAGTGCACCGCTGCCGCCACCCCCGTCGCTGCCCGTCGCGCCGCCCACGTGGGATCCCACATCGCGCGGCGTCTACGCGGCGACCGGCCCACGCCCGCAGCGCCCACCGGTCGGCGACGGCCAGCGGCCGGCGAGCATGACACTGCTGTACATCTGGATCCTGCTCTTCGGCTTCGTAGGCACCCAGCTGGCCTGGACGCTGCGGCCGTTCTTCGGCAGCCCGGGGCAGGACTTCGCGCTGTTCCGCAGCATCGAGGGCAACTTCTACGCCGAGATCCTCAACACGATCGCCAACCTCTTCTAACCACCGGAATACGTGGCCGTCCGCGGTGGGCGGCCACGTTTCTTTGCCCGCGTTCGTGTCAGTCGCAGGCCGTATGCTCCCGCGGGCAACGCTGCGGTCGGCGGCTCGCCAGGGCTCGCCGAGATCCCCGACCTCCGCTGCCGGCCTCGCGGTCCAAGCCCCGCCGTGCCTCCGGCGCGAGCGCCCCGCCCAAGACCCGCGCTGATCGCCGCGTCCAGGCCAACACGGTGCCGCCAAGGATCGTGAAGGATTCGGGTCGTCAGAGCGACCCGGATCCTTCACGATAATCAGGTTGGCTACCGATCGGGTGGGTCGATGGGTGTCGGGATGACACTTCAACTCATCCTGATGGTCCGGAGCGCTCCCGCCGGAGGCAGACGAACTTGAACCGCGGACCCGCCGGCCCGCGGGAGCGAACGGCCCGCCGCTGACACGAACGCGGGCAAATAATCTGCCTAAAAGCACGGGCGAGCATGACCCCACCGTGAAGCTCTCTAGATCGTGGATGAGGATCGGGTCGTCGGTGGGGAGGCGACCAGGTCGAGTAGGGCGGCCTTGATTGGTGGGCGGGAGCCGAAGACCAGCAGAAACATCGCCTCGCGGACCAGGCGCTGGGCGTGATGGTCGCGAAGGACCGACCGTGCGCCGCTCGCGACCGTCAGTGTCGTCGCCGCGCGCATAGCCAGGGCGGACGCGGCCGCTCGGGCCACGGGCAGCGTCTCTGCCGTCGCGGTGTCGAGGGTGGCGCGGCAGGCGTCAAGCTCGGCGTCCAGCGGGGTAGGGCCGAGCAGGCGGGTGGCGCGGCTGGCCACGCCGAGGGCGAAGGAGCCGTTCATCCGCAGCCCCGCCGCGTCGCGGGCGCCCCACTCGGCGTACGGGATCGTGGTCGTGACCCGCTCGGCCGGCACGAAGAGGCCGTCGAAGGTGACCTCGACGGTCGAGCTCGCGTTGGCGGCGACCAGGTCGTGTGGCCGCACGCTCAGCGCGGGTCCGGGTGTGGCGTCCACGAGGGCCCAGATCGCCGTCTCGGCCTCGTCGCGGGCGGCGGTGAGCAGGACGTCGATCATGCCCCACCCGGTGACCCACGGCGACGCGCCGTCGAGCCGGTAGCCACCGTCGACGGGCATCGCGCGCACCGAGGGTGGGCCGGGGCGGAGGGCGCCCAGCGCGATGCCAGCGCGCCGCTCGCCGCGGCACAGCGGGGCGAGCCACTGCTCGATCAGGTCTGGGCGCGCGCTGTCGGCCACGGCTCGCACGGCACCGTGGTGCTGCATCCACACGAAAGTGGTCGCCAGGCAGCCACTGGCGAGTGACTCGACGATCCTGGGGGCGTCCGGCAGGCCGGGCGGGGCGGCCATGGCGTAGAGGCCCGCGGACGCCAGCAGGTCGAGGTGGCCGGCGGGGATCAGGCCCGTGGAGTCGACCTCCAGCGCGGCGGGGAAGAGCACGTCGTCGGCGATCTGCCGCGCCTTTTCGAGCGGGTCGGTCACGCCTGCACCGTACTCACCGCTGAGGGCGCAGCGTCCAGATCACCGTCATCTCGGCCGTGGTTTCGCCGTCTTCGGTGGCGATCTCGACCAGCACCGGGAACTCGGGGCGGGTGCCCGCCGCCAACTCGGCGGCGACCTCCTCGACGGGGCGGCCGAGGCGGGCGGTCGCGCGGACGGCGCCGATGGCGAGCCGCTTGTACGCGATGTCGGCGCGCACCGCCAGGGGCACCGCACGGTCGAGCAGGTGGGCGAACGCGGCCAGCACCACCGCACCGGACGCGGTCTCGCCGAGCGTGAAGATGGCGCCCGCGTGCGGGCCGCCGACGTGGTTGTGCGTCGCGGGCGAGTCGGGCAGGCGGACGACCGTGCGGACACCGCCGTCGCCGTCGGGTGCGGCGTCGAGGAACTCGAAGCCGAGGGTGCGGGCGAACGGCACCGCCTGGAGCATCCCGGCTCCGACGGCCTGCGCGTCGATGGACATGCGCCCAATGTTACCCACAAGTAACCCTGGAAAGGACCCCCAATTGCCCCCGAGAACGTGGACGCGCGCGCACATAAGTAGCCAAGCTACATGTAGAGAGAAAAGGAGTGAGGCGCATGAAACGACGATGGGGCGTGGCACTGGTCAGCGCGGGTGCGGTCCTCGCGCTCTGCTGCGGCGGCGGGGCGGTGGCCGCCGTGGTGGCGTGGAGCCGGGCGGACCTCGACACGGCCGGCCAGATCGACTTCCGCAAGCCGCTGGCCGTACCGCCGCTGGCCGAGTCCCGGATCGACGGCGAGGGGCGCCGCGTCTTCGACCTCCGGGCGCGGGAGGGCCACGCGGATCTGGGGCAGGACCAGCCCACCCGCACCTGGGGCTTCAACGGTGACTACCTCGGACCCACCCTGCGCGCGAAGCGCGGCGAGCGGGTGGTGGTGAACGTCGCCAACGGCCTCGCCGAACCCACCAGCGTCCACTGGCACGGCATGCACCTGCCGGCGCGCATGGACGGCGGCCCCCACCAGGAGGTGCGCCCTGGCGCGACCTGGTCGCCCACCTGGACGGTGGATCAGCCGGCGGCGACGCTTTGGTACCACCCGCATCCGCACGGCCAGACCGCCCGGCACGTCGAACGCGGGCTGGCCGGCATGTTCATCCTGGACGACGAGAACTCCGCAAAACTGCCCCACGAGTACGGCGTCGACGACGTCCCCGTGATCGTCCAGGATCGCGACTTCGACGGGGGCGGGCAGTTTGACGACGAGGGTGGGACGGGCGACACCGTGCTCGTCAACGGCACCGTGGCGCCCTACCTCGACGTGCGCACCGAGCGGGTGCGGCTCCGGCTGCTCAACGCCTCGGCCGCGCGGACGTACTCGCTCGGGTTGTCTGACGGGCGGCCCTTCACGCTGATCGGCACCGACGGTGGGCTGCTGCCCGCGCCGCACGACCTGGGCCGGATCCGGCTCTCGCCGGGCGAGCGCGCGGAGATCGTGGTCGCCATGAAGCCAGCCGAGCGCGTCACTCTGCGTAGTTTCCCGGGCGATCTGGACAACCCTCTGAGTGACCGATTCGCCGGCGGAAGGGACACGCTGGACGTACTCGAGTTGCGTACGGAGAGTGATCTTGCGTCGTCGCCGGAGGTGTCCGCCGTGCTCGCGCCGATCGAGCGGCTGGATCCCGGTGAGGCGGCGACCACCCGCGAGTTCAAGCTCTCCGGGCGGCAGATCAACGGCCAGAAGATGGACATGGGTCGGATCGACGCGGTGGTCACCAAGGACACGACCGAGGTCTGGGAGATCACCAAGGAGGACGGCACGCCGCACAGCTTCCATGTCCATGACGTGCAGTTTCAGGTGCTGTCCGTGGGTGGCGAGGCGCCGCCGGCCGAGCTGAGTGGCTGGAAGGACACGGTGCTGCTGGCGCCTAACAAGACAATCCGGATCATCGCCCGATTCGCGGACTACGCCGATCCGGACGTCCCCTACATGTACCACTGCCACGTGCTGAAACACGAGGATGCGGGGATGATGGGCCAGTTCGTGGTGGTCGAGCCGGGACAGAAGCCGGGCCGCCCCGATACCCACAGTCACCACAAAAGCCACGGGTGAGCCGGCAGTTTCATTAGACCCAGAGCGGTTACTCTGTCCGAGTGTTGGGACTCCCCGATGGCGTTACCGCCTGTTTGTTCGATCTGGACGGTGTGCTCACGCAGACCGCCAAGGTGCACAACGCCGCGTGGAAGGAGACCTTCGACGCCTACCTGCGCGGCCGTGCCGAGCGCACTGGTGAGCCGTTCCGCCCGTTCGACTCCGGCGACGACTACAACAAGTACGTCGACGGCCGGCCGCGGGCGGACGGCGTGCGCACCTTCCTCGGCTCGCGCGGCATCACTCTTCCGGAGGGCACGCCGGACGACCCGCCAGACGTCGAGACGATCAACGGCATCGGCAACCGTAAGAATGCGCTGCTGCTCCGCCACATCCGCAAGGACGGGGTGGAGGTCTACGAGGGCTCCGTCGCCTATCTCAAGGCCGTCCGCGAGTCAGGATTGCGTCGCGCTGTGGTCTCCGCAAGCGCCAATTGCCGCGATATCCTGACCGTTACGGGCCTCATCGACGAGGTCGAAGTGGTCGTCGACGGCATCGTCGCCCGACGCGACAATCTGCGCGGCAAGCCGCACCCCGATACTTTCCTTGACGCAGCTAAGCTGCTCGGCGTCGCGCCGTCGGCTGCGGCCGTTTTCGAGGACGCCCTGGCCGGTGTGGAGGCCGGCCGTGCCGGCGATTTCGGCTTCGTCGTCGGGGTCGACCGGGTCGGGCAGACCGACGCGCTATACAAGCACGGCGCCCACGTCGTCGTGCGCGACCTCAGTGAGTTGCTGGAGAATCCATGATCCGTGAGCGGGCTTACCCGGTCGAGCCCTGGCACGTCCGGGAGACCCGGCTCGACCTCGATGTGCTGGCTCAGTCTGAGTCGGTCTTCGCGCTGTCCAATGGCCACATTGGACTGCGCGGTAACCTTGACGAGGGTGAACCACACGGGTTGCCGGGCACCTATCTCAACTCGTTCTACGAGCTGCGACCCCTACCCTACGCGGAGGCCGGCTACGGCTTCCCCGAGTCCGGTCAGACGGTTGTCAACGTCACCAACGGCAAGCTCATCCGGCTGCTGGTCGACGACGAGCCCTTCGACGTCCGATACGGCGAGGTGCGCACCCACCAGCGCGTCCTCGACCTCCAGGCGGGCACGCTCGACCGCACGGTCGAGTGGGTCTCGCCGGCCGGGCGTGCGGTGCGGGTCAACAGCACCCGCCTGGTCTCCTTCTCGCAGCGCGCCGTCGCGGCGATCTGCTACGAGGTGGAGGTGGCCGACGACCGCCCGCTCCGCCTGATCGTGCAGTCCGAGCTCGTGGCCAACGAGGAGCTGCCGGCCACCCGCAAGGACCCCCGGGTCGCCGCCGTGCTCAAGGCCCCGCTCAAGGCCGAGGAGCACCTGGCGACCGCCGCGGGTGGGCTGCTGATCCACCGCACCAAGAAGAGCGGCCTGCGCATGGCCGCCGCGATGGAGCACATGATCGAAGGGCCGGAGCGCACGGTGATCAGCACCGAGGCCTACCCGGACTTCGCCCGCACCACGGTCGCGACGGTCCTCAAACCCGGCGAGAAGCTGCGCGTCGTCAAGATCCTCGCGTACGGCTGGTCGAGCCGCCGCTCGTTCCCGGCGCTACGCGACCAGGTCGGCGCGGCGATCGCCTCGGCCAAGTTCTCCGGCTGGGATGGGCTGGTCCGCGAGCAGCGCAAGTACCTCGACGAGTTCTGGGACGCGGCCGACGTGCGGCTGGAGGGCGACCCGGAGGTGCAGCAGGCGGTGCGCTTCGCGCTCTTCCACGTGCTGCAGGCCGGCGCCCGCGCGGAGATGCGCCCGATCGCCGCCAAGGGCCTCACCGGCCCTGGATATGACGGGCACGTCTTCTGGGACACCGAGACGTTCGTGCTGCCGGTGCTGACGTACACCCAGCCGGAGGCGGTCACGCACGGCCTTCGATGGCGGCACGCCACCCTCGACCTAGCGCGGGAGCGGGCGCAGACGCTGGGGCTCAAGGGCGCCGCCTTCCCGTGGCGCACCGTGCGCGGGCACGAGTGCTCCGGCTACTGGCCGGCCGGCACCGCGGCCTTCCACATCGGGGCCGACATCGCCGACGCGGTGCAGCGCTACGTCGTGGCCAGCGGCGACCTCGACTTCGAGCGCGAGGTCGGTCTGGAGCTGCTGGTCGACACCGCGCGGCTGTGGCGCTCGCTGGGTCACCACGACCGGCACGGCATCTTCCACATCGACGGGGTCACCGGCCCCGACGAGTACACCGCCGTGGTCAACGACAACATCTACACCAACCTGATGGCGCAAAAGAACATGATCGGCGCGGCCGACGCCGCGCTGCGCCACCCGGAGCAGGCCCGCCGGCTAGGTGTCGACGAGGAGGAGGCGGCATCCTGGCGCGACGCGGCCACCGCCATGCACATCCCGTACGACAAAGAGCTCGGCGTACACCAGCAGTGCGAGGAGTTCACCCGGCTCCAGGAGTGGGACTTCGCGGCCACCCCGCCGAGCGGCTACCCGCTGCTGCTCAACTACCCGTACTTCGACCTCTACCGCAAGCAGGTCCTCAAGCAGGCCGACCTGGTGCTCGCCATGCACTGGCGGGGCGACGCCTTCACGCCGGAGCAGAAGGCGCGCAACTTCGCCTACTACGAGCAGCGCACCGTCCGCGACTCGTCGCTGTCGACGTGCACCCAGGCGGTCATCGCCGCGGAGGTGGGCCACCTGGAGCTGGCCCACGACTACCTCGGCGAAGCCGCGCTGATGGACCTGCACGACATCCACAACAACACCCGCGAAGGGCTGCACATCGCCGCGCTCGCCGGCGCCTGGCTCGCCGTGGTGGCGGGGCTCGGCGGCATGCGCGACCACGAAGGCAACCTCTCGTTCGCGCCGCGCCTGCCCAGCAGGATCAACCACATGGAGTTCTCGCTGCTGTGGCGGGGCCTCCGGCTGCGGGTCGCCGTGCAGCCGCACGAGGTGACGTACTCCCTGCGCAACGGTGGCGAGGGCGCCAAGCTCGACCTCGTGCACCACGGGCAGCACGTCACGGTCACCAGCGACACCCCGCTGACCCTGGCGATCCCCACGCTGGCCCCGGTGGGCCCGCCGCCGCGCCAGCCCTTCGGTCGGGCACCCGCCCGCCGGATGCCCGACCAGTAAGCGCGCAGATCAAAGCTCCTCTCCAGCGGTTCCAACTGCTGGAGAGGAGCTTTGATCATTGAAAGTTGAGCTGCCGCGATGTTCGTCGTGGTCCGGACCGCTGCTCCCGCGGCCTCACCCTGCTTCGTTGGTCGCGGTCTTTGTCGCCTCCGGCGGGAGCGCTCCGGACCATCGGGATGGCACTAGCCGGGGTGGGGTGTGCGCGCACCTCGCGCCCCGGGGTTCGTTGCCCTGAGTAGTGGGGGCTTTCTACGGATTTATCAGCTCATCGTGCCCTCGTGTGCGCCTGGCCCGAAAGATCGTGGTACGGGACTGCCCGCATAGGGGCGGGTGGGTACCACGATCTACTGCCACCGTGGCGGATCACCGCGATGCCTCACCGCGTCCAGCGACGCCGCGTCACGGACAACTACAGCGACAGGTGCGCGCATCCTGCCCCCGGCCGGCTCGCGCTCAGCGGTACGGAAGGTACGTTATGAGGCCCGGATTACGTACCTTCTGTACCGCTGAGCAAGCCGCCTCTCGACCGATGCTCAGTGGCCGCGGGTCTGCACGCACCGGGGCTCGGCGCAGCCGCTGGGGCAGGCGCGATCAGCGGCGGACGGGTGAGGCCCGTGGGAGCGGCGGTCTGGACCCGATGCCGCTCACCTTATTTTGATCAAGGCTGTGACCTGCGCGTTTTCCGGGGTCAAACGGAGTGGCGGGCAATCGCTGGGTCTCGGCCACGCATGAATCTCCCTGCTCACCCAGGGTGGCCCGGAGGAGCCAACTTCATGATCGACCTAAGCTGAGTGACATTGGGTCCAGACCGCCGCTCCCGTGGCCTCACCCTCCGCGCTTCACAACCAAACCCCGCTGGTTGTGCAAAGGTCCGGCGGTAGGCGCGCTCCCGGGCGCCTGTCGAGCTGCCTCGCCTGTGCGCCCACCGCGCTGTCCGCCCGCGCCAGATCTTGAGTCCCGAGCGGGCAATGTCGGGGACACCGCCACTCGCTCATCGGCCGTGCGCGCTGTGCAAGGTCGGCTCGGCGACATTGTGATGGTCCGTCGACCGCGCCGCACTCTGGCCCGCAGCATGATCGTTAGCCCTAAATCCGCATTCTCGACGGCATGTCGCGCAGTTTCGGGGCCAACGATCATCACACCAACCGGGACGGTCGCTGATCGCGTGGCCCAGTCGCGTCAGCTCGCTGCCCGGCCGTCCGGATCCGAGACCCGCGCACCACCAGTTCGCAAGCGACCCCGGCCGGCATCGCCGCCGCCGCGCACCCGCGCCCAAGCAGTGCCATCCTGATGGTCCGGAGCGCTCCCGCCGGAGGCACCGAAGGGCTTGAACCGCGAACCCGGCGGCCCGCGGGAGCATGCGGCCAGCGACTGACGCGAACGCGGGCAAAATGCCTGAAAAGGATCTTGCTAGAGCATCGATATGTGTACATGGTTGGTGTGGTCGCTCGACGGATCGCCACCGGCGCCGCCGTATGACGTCCAGCCGGTCGCGGGCGACCAGAACTGCCGGAACCAGATCACGTACATCACGCCGAGCCGATCGGCGTTACGCACGAAGAACGCGGCGAGGTTGTTGCCGTAGATCTTCGCGGCGCCGGTCGCGTCACCGCCGAAGCCGTTTCGCTCCGAGGACCAGTCGCAGGCGCGACCCTTCGGGTGCTCGTACGGCCCGCCGGGGCGGTAGCAGCCGACGAAGCGGTCGAAGCCGAGGCGCTGGGTCTCCTTGAGCATGTGGAGTGTGCGCGGAGTGACGCAGCGGCCGGTCGTGGGGTCCTTGACGGAGCAGCCCTGGGCGGAGAAACCACCGTCGCTGTTGCGTGGCGCCGGCCGGGCCACCGGCGACGTGGCGCTGACGAAGCCGCCGGTCGCCTTGCCGCCGACGAGCGCCAACGCCTTCTCCGCCTCCGACTTCTGCTTGGCCATGACGGTGAGCTGCTTCTGCTCTTCCTTGACCTCGGCGTCGATCGCCGCCTTGGCGCGGCTGGCCTGGTCGAGGACGGTGTTGAGCTGGGCGAGGCGGGCGTTGTCGCGGGCGGCGAACAGGTCGAGGGTGGCCGCCCGCTCCAGGAACTCGTCTGGCGAGGAGCTGTTGAGCAGCACGCTCATCGGGCCGATGCGGCCGTTGCGGTAGGAGGTGGTGGCCAGGAGCTGGATCTCGGGCTCCATCTCCTTGATCCTGTCCTGGGCCCGCTGCAGCTCGAGCTGGAGCTGTAGCTGCCGGTTGCGTGACTTGTTGACGGCGTCGCGGGCTTCGATGTATCCCTTGCTCGCCTCCGACAGCACGTCGCGCAGGAGCGGTGTGCTGCCCTCGTCACCGGGTCCAGGCTTCGGCGCGGCGGCCGCTCCGCCGGGGCCGAGGGTCACCCCGGAAAGCAACGCGGCCGCCGAGGCGGCAAGGGCCACGGCCAGCGACCATCGCCGCCGACGTGCGGGTGCCGTCATACGCGATTCCTCCCATCGGCCGCCGGCCGGGTTAGCTGACGGGTTCGGGACGGAAGGATCCCTACCGCGGACGCGGATTCACCCCAGTTACCTGGTTCCCCGACTCGCCCGGGCGGGCGATTAGGCGGCGGTGTGCCGCCGGCGCCGTGGGGGCGCCGCCGCACGGCAGACCGCCGGTCAGCCTACCGGATCGACAGTGGACTCCGGCAGCGCTCTGACCTGGGAAAAGCACGAGAAAATGGGTTAGCAGGGAGCGACGTTCGGTAATGGATAGCGATACGTGGCTAGTCGACGACGCGTGGTGCGCTGGGGCTTCCCTCATTCCACAGTCGATCGAGGCCGGCCACGCAGTAGGTGCGCGGCACCTCGCTCCTCGTAGTGTCCACCCAGGTCTTGCCGCGTGTCGTGGCCACCAGCCGGGCCGCTTCGCCGTCGACCCGGTAGACGCCGTAGGCGGTCGCTTCGCCCTCCCAGCGCAGCCGCACGCCGCCGTCCACCTGCTCGGCCTCCAGCTCCGGCGCCGGCGGTCGCTTTCCCGGCAGGTGTGACATCGCTGGCACCAGCGCCGGCTCGGCGTAGTGGGCCGCCGCGTACCGCGACACCGCCCCGAGCCGGTCGGCCTTCACCTGGCGCGCGCTGAAGTGCACGCTTCCCGTGACCCGGTACTTGCGGTTGAGCGCGAGCTGCTTGTCGAGCTCGGCCGGGTCGCGCCAGGCGCCCTTCTGGCCGATGCGGTAGTCGGCCTGCCCCACGTAGAGCTGCACCGGGCTGTCGGCCACCAGGTCGGACCACCACGGCAGCAGCTTGGCGTAGTCGGCGACCGCGAAGCCGATGTGCCAGTACAGCTGCGGCACGATGTAGTCGACCCACCGCTCCTGCACCCAGCGCCGCGTGTCCGCGTAGATCGCGTCGTAGCTCTGCAGGCCGCGGGTGGGGGAGCCGAGCGGGTCGGTCGTCGCGTTGCGCCAGATCCCGAAGGGGCTGATGCCGAACTTCACCCACGGCTTGGCCGCCTTGATCCGCTCGTTCGTCTCGCGGACCAGCAGGTTGACGTTGTCGCGGCGCCAGTCGGCCTTGTTGTTGATGCCTCGGCTGTTTGCCTTGAACGCGGCCGCGTCGTTGAAGTCCTCGCCCCCCTTGGGATACGGGTAGAAGAAGTCGTCGAAGTGCACGCCGTCCAGGTCGTACCGGGTGACCGCGTCGAGGATCGAGTCCTCCACGAACTTTCGCGCCTCGGGGATGCCCGGGTTGTAATGCAGCCGGCTGCCCTTGCCCTTCGCCGGGTAGGGCACCGACCACTCGGGATGCGCGCGCAGCGGGTGGTTGGCCGGCAGCTCCGCGAAGACGCCGGACCGGCTCGCCTTGTACGGGTTGAACCAGGCGTGAAACTCCATGTTGCGGGCGTGCGTCTCGTCGATCATGAAGGCCATCGGGTCCCACCCCGGACCCTGGCCGTCGCTTCGTCCGGTCAGGTAGTACGACCAGGGCGCGTAGTCGGACTGCCAGAAGGCGTCGCCGGCCGGCCGCACGTGCACGAAGACCGCGTTGTGGCCGCGTCGCTGGGCCAGGTCGAGCCACTGCCGGTATTCCGCCTTGACCTGATCCTCGGGTAGGCCGGGGCGGCTGGGCCAGTCGGTGTTGCTGACCGTGGTCAGCCACATGCCCCGCAACTGGCGGGTGGCGGTGAGCGGTTGGCCGGCGCAGGTGCTGGTCACGGCGGCAGGCTCGGGGGCGGCACCCGGCCGGGTCTGCCAACGAGCGATACCGACGGTGACGAGAACGGCGACCGCCAGCAGCACTGCCAGCTGGACCCGGGAGCGTTGGGCCATCGCCCCACTATGCCTTCGCGCTCGCCAAAGGCGAAATGTCATGCAACCGGGAACGGATGTCCATGCGTCTACGGGTTGATCCTCGCGCTAAGGAGGCACGGGCGTGTTTGGGTACAAACCTCGCATCGCACTCGCGACGGCGCTCCTCCTTCTGAGCGCGTCGCTGTTTCCGGTGCCGGCCGCCGCGTCCACTGTGGAGCCGGCGCCGCTGCCGGCCGGGCAGACCTACACGGTGACGCTGCTGAGCGGCGACGTCGTGACCGTGCACACCCGCGAGAGCGGATGCCCCGTGGTGAGCGTGCGGCCGGCCACACCAGACGGCGTGCTCCAGCGCTCCTGCGGCCCGGACGGGCACGTGCGGGTCATCCCGGGACAGGTCGCCTCGCTGGTCGGCCGGGTGCTCGACGAGGCTCTCTTCGACGTGACGACCCTGATCCTCGAAGGGTACGACGACGCCCGTACCAAGGAACTGCCCTTGATCGTGCGACCCGGCACGCCGGCGGCCGCGTCTCGGGCCCCGCTCGCGGCGGGCCTGCGCGCCAAGCGCGACCTGCCCAGCCTGGCCGCGGTGGCCGGGCGGCAGCCCAAGGAGTCCGGCGCCGCGCTGCTGAGCGCGCTGCCGGCGGAGGGCGTGCGGGTGTGGCTGGACCGCCGGGTGCGGGCCACGGCCACCACCACCGCGGTGCTCGACCGCAACCTCGCCCAGGTGAGCGCGCCGCGGGCCTGGGCCGGCGGATACACCGGCGTGGGCGCGAAGATCGCGGTGCTCGACACCGGCGTCGACCCGACCCACCCAGACCTCGCCGGGCGGGTGGCGGAGAAGGTCGACTTCACGGTCGAAGGCGGCGACGCGATCGACCGGCACGGCCACGGCACCCACGTGGCGGCCATCGCCGCCGGCTCCGGCGCGGAGGCGCGCGGCGAGCGGAAGGGCATCGCGCCTGGCGCCAGCCTCCTCGTCGGCAAGGTGCTCGGCGACAGCGGTGACGGCCTGGACTCGCAGGTCATCGCCGGCATGGAGTGGGCCGCCGCCCGCGCCGACGTGGTCAACATGAGCCTCGGCGGCTGGGAGCCGAGCGACGGCACCGACCCGATGTCGCAGGCCGTGGACACGCTGACCAAGCGGCACGGCACCCTCTTCGTGGTGGCCGCGGGCAACGACGGGTACGCCGATCGCCTCATCACCGCCCCGGCCGCGGCGACCAGCGCGCTCACCGTCGGCGCCGTCGCCGGGAGCGACCGCCTCGCCGACTTCTCCAGCCGTGGCCCAGTGATCAAGACGAACGCCGCCAAGCCGGAGATCGTCGCGCCCGGCGTGGACATCGTCGCCGCCCGCGCGGCCGGCACGGCGATGGGCCGCGTCATCGACGACCGATACACCGCGGCCTCCGGCACCTCGATGGCGGCACCCCACGTCGCCGGTGCGGCCGCGCTGCTGGTGCAGCGGCACCCCGACTGGGACGCCGGCCGGCTCAAGGCGGCCCTGGTGGGCGCGGCCGACCCGCTGCCCGGCGCCGACCCGTACGAGGTTGGCGCCGGCCGCCTCGACGCGGCCGCCGTCCTCGACGACGTGGTCGCCGGCGAGGGCGTGGTCAACCTCGGCACGACCCCCGCGTCCGCGAAGCTGACCTGGACGAACACCGGTGACGCGATGGTGGCGCTCCCGCTCGCCGCGCGGGTGGTGGACCGGCGGGGCAGGGCCTTCCCGGCCGCCACGGTCGCGCCGCGGGTGCTGGCCCTCCCGCCGGGCGCCACCGGCTCGGCCACGCTCAGCGTCGACCGGTCGGGGCTCGCGCCCGGCTTCTACGCGGCCCGAGTTAGCGGCGCGCTGGTCACTTTCTACGTCGAGCCGCCCAGTCACGAGCTCACGCTGACGATGACCACGCTGCCCGACCCGCCCGACTTATCCGATATCGCGGCCTTCGGCAACATCGTCAACCTCGACGACCCCGCGGCCTACGCGGTCAGCTTCTACATGTCGCCCGAGGGCACCATCCGGGTACGGATACCGGCCGGGCGGTACAGCGTGGTCGGCTCGGTGTGGGAGTTTGCCGAGCGGCAGCGCGTGGCGCTCACCGGAGACCCCGACATCACCATCGACCGGGATACCGCCGTGGTGCTCGACGCCGCGTCGGCCCGCCCGGTCGGCATGGCGGTCGAGGGCGTGAAGACCGATGCCAGCGCGGTGGGCATCCTCTACGAGCAGCGCGCCCGCCGCGGCACCGGCTGGGACGACTTCGCGTACGCCTGGGGCGAGGATGCCCGCCAGGGGAGCGTCTTCGCGGTGCCGATGGAGCAGCCGGGGGTGGGTGAGTTCCGGGCGTACACGGCGGCCGGGCTCGTCGCCCCGAACTCCGTCCTCTACGACGTGATCCACACGCACCCATCCGGTCTGTCCGACCTATTCCATGTGGTCGGTCCGGCCGAGCGGGCCTCGTTGATCCGGATCGACCAGCGCTTCCACCAGCTGGACAGCCCGGACTCCGCGACCGGCCACAAGCGCTACGGCCTCGCGCCATCCGGCCTCTTCGTGCTGGAAAACTTCACCACGGCCGTCAGCGGTGACCGGGTCGACTACCTGTCCCCGGGGTACTCCTGGATCGACGAGGCCTTCTACGCGGGCGGGGTGGTGACCCAGGAGTCGACCCGCACGTACGCGCCGGGCAGCCGTCACAAGAAGGTCTGGGTGCGGCAGCCACTGCGCCCCGACTGGTACGACTCGGCCGACGCGTCGCCCAGCGGCTGCGTGCCCGCGCCGCCCAGCCGCACCCGTGGCAGCCTGCACTTCGAGCTCGTCGAGCTGACCGACCAGCACCAGCGCTTCGCCTGCTTCGACTGGGGTGGTGAGGCGCAGCGGCAGCTGGCGTTGTACCGGGACGGCAAGCTGCTCGCCTCCGCCGCCAGCCCGGTCGCCGACTTCGCCGTCCCCGCACCCGCCGCCACCTACCGCCTGACCTACGACCTGGACCTGAGCGCGCTACTGCCCGTGTCGACGCGGGTGAGCACGGCGTGGACCTTCCGGTCCGCGGCGCCTCGGAGCACGGCCAGCGTCCCGCTCCCGCTGCTGTCCGTGGACTACGCGCTGCCGCTCGACGCGCTCAACCACCCCCGTGGCGGGCCGGCCGAATTCAGGGTGGACCAGGCCAACGGGGTGCCGCGGCAGAAGATCACGTCCTTCCGCCTGTGGGCCTCACTGGACGACGGCGCCACGTGGCAGCTGGTGCGGGTGCGCTCGCTCGGCGGAGACCGCTACCAGGCGACCCTCCCGCCAGGTGCGGCCGTCTCGCTGCGGGTGTCCGTGAAGGCCAGCGCCGGCAGCGCGTTCGACCAGACGATCATCCGCGCGTACCGCACCTCCAGCTGATCGGTGGGCCGCGCCCTGCCGTGCGATGATCCTCGCCGTGTCTGTGACTCGGCGAACCGTCCTCGGGGCCGGCCTGGCGGCTGCCACCGCGGGGCTCTCCGGCTGCGGGCCCCAGCCGGAGCCGCTGTGGGCCGAACCCGCCGGTGGTGCACCGGGGTCGCTGGCGCCGTCGCCACCGGTGCCGCCCTCAGCTTCGGCGCCGGCTTCGGCCGGTCCGGCCACCCCGAAGCCCGAGACAGGCAAGCTCAGCGCTGCCCTCGCGCGCTTCCTTGAGCCGACCAAGGAGAACCCGAAGCATCCCACGTATGCCGGCGCGGTCGCGCTCGTCATGGTCGACGGCAAGGTCACGGCTGAGGTCGCGGTCGGCCACGCGCTCAGGTACTCGGCCGGCCCGGTCGAGCTGCCCGCCGCCAAGCGCGTCGCCATGCGCCCCGACTCCGTCTTCGACCTGGCCTCGCTGACCAAGGTGTACACGGCCATCCTTGTGCTGCGGCAGGTCGACACGGGCAAGCTCGACCTGTCTGCCCCGGTCGCGAGCTACCTGCCCGACTTCAGCGGCGCGGGCAAAGCCGCCGTCACGGTCCGCATGCTGCTCAGCCACACCAGCGGCCTGCCGGTCGGCGCTACCGTGGCCGGCCTGCCCGACCTGGCCGCCAAGCGCAAGGCCGTGCTGGCCACCCCCCTCGTCAAGGGCGCCGTGCCGGGGAAGGTCTTCCGCTACTCCAGCACCGGCCTGATGGTCGCCGCCCAGCTGGTCGAGAAGGTCACCGGGATGACGCTGGACCGGGCACTGAAGGCGGAACTGACCGGTCCGCTGGGCCTGCGCGACACCGGGTTCAAGCCGCTGGGCTGGGTCTCTTCGAAGGCACGGCTGGTGGCGACGGACGCCCGCTCGTCGCGCGGCCTGCTGCGGGGCGTCGTGCACGACGACGTCGCCAACCAGATGGGCGGTGTGGCGGGCAGCGCGGGCGTCTTCGCCACGGCTCGCGACGTGGCCGCGGTCGGGCAGATGCTGCTGGCAGGCGGTGGCCGCGTCCTCTCCACCGCGACCGTGAAGGCGATGCTGACCAACGTCAACCGCGGGCTACCCGCCATCGACCCCGAGCGTCCGGGGCGTCCCTCGGATCACGGGCTGGGCGTGGTGCTGCGGCAGCCCTGGTTCATGGGGCGGCTCTCGACGCCGGCGACGTTCGGCCACACCGGCTTCACCGGGACGTCGCTGCTGGTCGAGCCGAAGCGGCGGCTGGTGCTGGTGCTGCTGACCAACCGCGCCCACCCCAACTGGAACTGGGCCAACCCCGACCCCATGCGCGTCGCGATCGCCAACGTCGTGGCCGACCTGATCAAGCCTTGATCAACGGCGGCCCCGACGGGTCTATCCTCGTGGGGTGAGGCTTGAGGAGCTCAGGCACCTGCGGCGTGCCCGCGACCTGATCGACCGGGAGTATGCCCGGCCGCTGGACGTGCCCGCTCTGGCCCGGGCCGCCTACATGTCCCCGGCGCACTTCTCCCGCCAGTTTCGCGCCGCCTATGGCGAGACGCCGTACAGCTACCTCATGACTCGCCGCATCGAGCGGGCCAAGACCCTCCTGCGCCGCGGCGACCTGAGCATCACCGACGTGTGCATGGCCGTGGGCTGTACCTCGCTCGGCTCGTTCAGCACCCGCTTCACCGAGCTGGTCGGGGAGAGCCCGAGCGCATACCGGGCGCGCAACCACGAGGACCTCGCCCCGATCCCGGGCTGCTGGGCGAAGCTCGTCACCAGACCGAGCAGACTTCGAGAAGCGCGGGTCAGCCCCGGGTCGTAGCGTCCGGGTCATGGAAATCTCACTCAAGCACACGTTTCTGGAAGTCGAGGACCACGAGGCGGCGCTGGCCTTCTACCGCGACGCGCTCGGCCTGGAGGTCCGCCAGGACGTCGCCATGGAGGGCGCGCGCTGGCTGACCGTGGGGCCCGCGACCCAGCCCGAGCTCGGCATCGTGCTGCAGACCGCGGGGGTGGCCCGCCCGCCGGACGACGCGCGGACGCTGCGCGAGCTGCTGGCCAAGGGATCGCTGTCCGGCCTGGTCCTGGAGACCGACGACGTCGACGCCACCTTCGAGGCGGTCCGGGCGAGCGGCGCCGAGGTGCTCCAGGAGCCGATGGACCAGGCGTACGGCACGCGGGACTGCGCGTTTCGCGACCCGTCGGGCAACCAGGTGCGGATCAACCAGCGCGCCAAGGAGTAGGTCAGGCTGGTGTGCGGTGGCCGTGCTGGGCCAGGAGCTCGCCGAGCTCGGCCAAGCGGGCATCGAGCGCGGGGTCCGGGGTGTCGGTCCAGGGGCCGTCGAGGTCGGGGCGGTGGTTGACGACGTGCACGGCGAAGGCCGCGATCTGGTCGCGCGCGTTTTCGGCCCAGGTGACCTCTTCACCGATCGCGGTGCGGGCGGCGTAGCACAGGTCGATGCGCTCGCGTAGCCACAGTGGAGCGAGGTCGGCGCGGCCTGCCGCGCCGGCCGGGTCGGCGGCGGCCAGCACAGCGATCCGGGCCGCGAGCGGCCGTTGGCCGTGGCGTTCGGCCATGCGTTCAAAGCGGGTCCACTCCCGACCCATGGAGCCGAGTCGTTCACCCCACCGCTCGATGAGGACCAGGCGCAGCGCGCGGGCCGAGACACGTAGCAGGCGGGTGGCTTTGGCGGGATCTTCGGTCTGGGCCCGGGTCGCTTCGGCGTGAGCGTCACTGGCCTGACGGCACCAGGTGTCGATGCGGGCGGCGACGACCGCGGGGTGAAACCGGACGCGGCCGATCCATGCGGCGAACGCGTTGCCGAGCTCGTCATCGGGGTCGGCGGCGTGCCCGCCAAACGCCTTGTCCAGGCCGTGAAACCAGCGCGGGTCGGCGATGCGGCCGACCGCATGGTCCGGCCCGGCGGCGACCGCCTCGCGGACCTCGGTGGTGGTGAAGGCGAGCCAGCCGACGTCGAGGCCTTGGGCGCGGCCGGAAGCCGTCCACCAGTCGACGAGCTCGGCTCGGCGCTGGTCGAGCCGGGCCGCGGATCCGGCGGGATCGGTCGAGTCGTCGTAGACGGGCAGCAGGTCGATGTCGGACATGGGCCAGGGCTCGCTCCGCCCGAGGCTGCCGGCGACGATGAGCCCATGGAGGCCAGGGGTCTGCCCGAGCAGGTCGGTGGCTTCGTGGAGGCGCTGGTCGAGCAGCTGCCTCCACCGCTCAGAGGGCTTCATCGGCGCAGGGTAGCGCCGAGGGCGAGCCGGATCCAGGCGGCTTACTGCTGGGCTTTGAGCTTGCGCCAGCCACCTGCCCGGTTGTTGTCCGCGATATTGCGCAGCATCGTCGTGAGCGCGGGCACGTTGATCTGCTCGTCGCGGTAGACGGCGATACACCGGGCGGTCTTGTTCTCGTGGCCGCTGGTGATGATCCCTTCAGGATCGGGGACCATCGCGCCGTCGTAGAGGAACAGGTTGATGTGGTCTTTCGTGGCCAGTAGGGCGCACACGTTGCCGCGCAGCACGAAGTACGGCTGGACGGTGCGTTTGATGGTCTCTTCGATCTCCGGCTCCGCGGCGTGGATGATGTCGCGCAGGTCGCCGCAGATGGCCTGCTGCCACTCCGGGAGCGCGTCGATGTAGGCGTCGACGCGCGGGTCCTTCACGTAACTGGTAGCCATGCTCCCATGATCACATCACTGTGCCCTGCGGGGGCGGGTCTATCGCGAGGCTCAGCTCGCTGACAGGCGAAAGCCTGCCCATCACGTCGAAGGCACGCACGCCAACCTTGTAGATCCCGCATCCGCTGAAGGGCACGTAGGCCCTGGTGTTGCCGACCCTTCTGACCAGGGTGTCGTTGAGGTAGACCTCGTATCCCAGAACGACGATGTCGTCCCACGACACGTCCCAGCCGACGGAGAGGTATCCCTGGGCGGGGCCGGAGATGCGCAGATTGGCCGGCGCCTCGGGCGCGCTGATGTCGCCCGGCCCGACCATGACGAGCGCGGCCGGGGAGGCGTTGCCAGCGGCGTCGAGCGCCCGGATGGCGTAGACGCTGTAGCTCGACGGCGGCCTGTTACCCAGCACGAAGCCGGTGTTCGTCGTGGTCCAGCCGGTGCCGAGCTTGCCGAATATCTCGTACCCCACCACGGCGGTGTCGTCTGTGGACGGATTCCAGCCGACCGACCATGTCGACCCCTCGACCCGGAACGTGGCACCGGTCGGCGTGGTCGGCGGAGTAACGTCAAGCGGCGGCGGGCCGGCGTGCGCGGGAGTGGGAGCGAACGCGATCGCCGCGAGCGCGAGGCCCGTCGCCGCGAGACGAGCAGTAAATCGGCTCATGTCGATTGATGCTAGGTGGCGACCGGGGGTGCGCACCAGAGCGCCGGCAATGCGTATTTCCGCAGGTAGTTAGGCTTGGGTGATGATTGGCAGCGACTTAGGGATCTTCGTTGGTCAGTGGGATGTGCGTGTGCTCCTGCCTGGTGAATCCGTCGTGGCGCGCAGCGTCTTCGAGTGGATCCTCGACGGCCGGTATCTGGCCCAGCGCACCGAGGTCCCCATCCCGGAGGCGCCGGACACCCTGGGGATCATCGCCGTCGGCCCGGACGGAGCCACATACACCCAGCACTACTACGACTCGCGCGGCGTCACCCGGGTGTACGCGATGACGTTCAACGATGGGATCTGGACCCTCATACGCGAGGCGGCGGACTTCTCGCCGTTCGACTTCGCGCAGCGGTTCACCGGCACCTTCAGCGCGGACGGCGACCGCATCGACGGCGCGTGGGAGAAAGCGCTGCCCGGGGCGGGCTGGGAGCTCGACTTCGAGTTGAGCTACACGAGGATCAGCTGACGCCGGGCGCATGCTCAGCGTGGCCACGACCGGCACAGGTATCGCGCCAGAGCCGCACCGATCGCATTGGTGGCGTGGTCGGCTTTGTTGGTGGTTTGGTTGGTCGCTTCGCGGGCGTTGGTTTGGTTGGGCGCCTCGCGGGCGTTGGTTTGGTTGGGCGCCTCGCGGGCGCGCCACGCGACGACGCCGTCGGGGCGGACGAGCGTGGCGCCGCCAGACCCGAGGCCGTATGCCTTGACGAACTCACCGTGCGGATCAGTGACGTCGCCACCCTCGCCGACCCGGCAAACGTCGAGCGGGACCCCCAGCCTGTCGGCCGCCACCGTCGCGGCCCGCACCCACGCGTCGCCATCGGATGCGGTGAAGAGGACGGGATCGCGGCCGATGATGTCCAGTGTGGACAGCTCGGCGCCGGCACGCCGCACCGTCACGTGGGGAGCACGCACACCGGGCTGGCCGCTCGGCGTCCGCGGGTCATCCCACAGCGCCCCGTCGTCGAGGCCCTCCTCGACGATCGACCCCGAGCGGTAGCGGCAGCCGAGGTCGATCAGCGCGTCATCGACCACCGGATCGAGCCCATCCGTGCCCAGCCCCGGATCCAGCCGCGTCACGTAACGGGTGTAGGCCTGCTCGACCGTCAGCCGCGCGACCGGCAGCCGCTCCGCCTCGTACGTGTCGAGCAGGTCGTCGCCGGCCCGCCCGTCGAGCACGTGCGCGAGCTTCCAGGCGAGGTTGTGCGCATCGTGGACGCCCGTATTACCTCCATAGCCGCCGGTCGGCGGCATGACGTGCGCCGAGTCGCCGGCGAGGAAGACCCGGCCCGCACGCAGCCGCTCGGCCCACTCAGCCGCGGCGTTCCACCGCTGCACATCCTCGATCTCGACCGGCAGGTCCGGCGCACCGAGGGCATCCCGCACGTACCGGACGCAGTCGGCCTCGGTCGCGGTCTCCCCGATGGCGGTCGTGCGCCGGCCATCGCCGTCCAGAGCCGAGTTGACGACCAGGAAGCCCGACTGGCCGTCGTAGGAGAAGCGGAAGAAGCCCTGCAAACGGGGGTTTACCACGTAGACGACGCTGAGGTTGCGCCCACGCAGCAGCGGGCGCACGTCGCCACGGAAGTAGATCGTGATGCTGTCGGAGAACGTCCCGTGCCCGGCCATCCCGATGCCTAGCTGCTGGCGCACCGCGCTGCGCACACCATCAGCGGCCACCGCGTAGGCGGCACGCACCGTCGACTCCTCGCCACTGGCGCGGTCACGCACCAACGCGGTAACACCCTCATCCTCGACAAGCAGCGAAACAACCTCACTGGAGTAGCGCAGCTGCCCACCCAACTCGGCGGCACGCGCCCGCAATACCGGCTCCAACCCGATCTGCGTGACGAAAATCCGCGGCGACGGACTCAGGTGCTCCACGCCCGCATTGATGTTTTCGAAGAACCACTGCAGCTCGCGCCCATCGAGCGACTCCACGGCGACGATCGCACCGTTCTGCTCAAACTCACGCTCGGCGGCGGCGATCACTTCCTCCTGGAGACCGACGCCGCGGTACAGCTCCACGGTCCGCTGCATCAGGAACGCCGCACGGGGGTGGATGGCGGTGCCGGGGTGGCGCTCGACGACCAGGTGCTCGACGCCGTGATGGGCCAGGAAGACAGACATCGACAGGCCGACAAGACTGCCGCCGACGACCAGCACCGGAGTCTCCACGTGCCGCATAAGCAGGAAGGTACTCCCCACCAAGCCCCACGGAAAGCTACAAACGTCGATCTGAGTTGGTGCTTCACCTGGGAGGTGTTGCATGGTCGCGTTGAGACGCGACGTGGTCCCGACTTCGTTGACTGGATCCGGGGTGGAGCGGGGAGCGGGATAGAGCACCGGTTTCCTATTCGGCAATGCCTGCGGTTGCCGTATGCCCGTGGCCTGCGGTTTCTCCTCGGCCCACCCTTGGTGATCGGCCGATGTGTGGTCGTTTCGTGCTCGGTAGTCGGCGGGCCGGTCGCTTACGTCAGCGAGTTTTCTCGTACGCCGGCACGGGCCTCGGCGATGTGTTCAAAGCCGTTGAAGGTGGCACCCGGACACCGGGCACGGCGGTTTAACCGGCCGGCGTGGGTAGGGAGGCGAGTTCTGCCAGGCTGGCCCATGCGCCGGGTACGTCGAGTGCGCGGGCGGCGTACGCGAGGTTCAGGAGTTCTTCGCTGAGGTAGCGGTCGTACTTGTCGTGGGCCTTGGCGCGTACCGTGGCGGCGAGCGCCACTGGGTCCGGCGGTGGTCCGGCGGCGAGCGTCCGGACCACGTCGAGGAGCTGAGCCGGCGAACAGTTGCCGGCGGTGATGGCCAGTCCGTCCTGTCCGATGTGGAGGCCGTGCCCGGTGAGGACGACGGCGAGTGTGTTCATGATCCGATCGCCCCGCCACGGGAAGAGGACAGTCTCCGAGCCCCAGGAGAAGATCCGGTGGGTGGCGTGGCCGTATGCGTGGAACGCCGCTCGCCCCTCGGCCAGTAGCGTCCGCGCGGTCGCGTCGAGGTAGCTGGGGGTCTCGCTCGACCGGTACAGGCGGCGCATCGCCCGCCGTACCTCGTCAGCGACCTCACCGCCCGTGCCCGGGAAGACCGGTGGCCGCCCTGCCTCGGCAGCGGTCAGCTCGATCACCCGTTGCGTGGTGTCTACGGAGATGACGCGCCAGCGCGCGCCACTGAAGATCAGGAACGTGCCGGGCAGGATCGGGCGGTCCACCGGCAGGGAGCCCAGTGTGTAGCCGTCCGCGACCAGCCGGTAGTCAAGCGAGGTCCGGAACGATGCGTAGAAGCTGTAGTGGCTGATCAGCCGTTCGCCTTCGCGCCCGGGCAGCAGCAGGCCGTCGGCTTGTTGCTGAAGCAGGTCGTGCCGGCCCAGGTCACGTAGCATGGCCGTGAATGTGGCCCGGTCGACGCGGTGGAACGGCCCGCTCGCGCACAGCGAGTCGAAAAGCTGGCGAGCGGTGGCGCCGCAGTGCTGCGCGGTTGTCGACAGCACCTGCTGGACGAGCGTGGAGAGGTGCAGGCCGGCGGTGTCCGGCGGCTCGTACCAGGACGCGGTCAGCAGTTCGATCATCGCCACGGACTGGAACAGCTCGGCGCGTAACGCGTCTGCCGGGCTGAGGCCGGGGGCGAGTTCGGGTTCCGCGACATAGACCCGGAGGACGGCGGGGCGGCCTGGCCGGCGGCCGGAACGCCCGAGGCGCTGGCGCAGGCCGGCGACGGTCGGTGGCGCGCCGACTTGAGCGACCGAGTCCACCGAGCCGACGTCGATACCGAGCTCCAGAGTGGACGTACAGATAGCGGTGACCGGGGTGGCAGGGTCCTTGAGCCGCTCTTCGACGTGTTCGCGTACGTCCTTCGACAGGCTGCCATGGTGAGCGAGGAAGCTGGCCGGCACCCCGACCCGCGCGGCACGTTGGGTGAGCATGTCGGCGTAGGTCTCGACGGCCGCGCGGGAGTTCGCGAAGACGAGGTTGTCGGTGCCGCGCAGGTTCCGGAACAGGTGGTCCGCGATCGCGGCGCGGTCGGTGGGCTCCTGCCCTGGCGGTGTCGGGTTGGCCGAGTTGACGTAGCCCCGTATCTGGAGCCGGATCTCGCCGCCCGGCTCCGTGGATGCGACGACCGCCACCTTGGCACCGTCCCGGGGCCGCAGGAACTCGGCGGCGCCGGCGAAGTCGCCGAGCGTCGCGGAGAGTGCCACACGCGGTACCCGTCGGCCCGCCGCCAGCTCGACCCGGTGTAGTAGGGCCTGGAGTTGCGCGCCCCTCTCGGTGCCGACGAAGGAGTGCAGTTCGTCGATGACCGCGTAGCGCAGCCCGCCGAAGACCCGCCGGACCCGGTCGGCGTGCCGGACAAACAGCGCCTCCAGCGACTCCGGAGTGATCAGTAACAGCCCGGCCGGTGCGCGCAGGACGCGTGCCTTGCCGGCCGCCGGTGCGTCGCCGTGCCAGCGGTACACAGGCAGGTCGAGCGGCTCGGCCAGATCGACGATGCGGTCGTACTGGTCGTTGATCAGCGCTTTGAGCGGGCTCACGTAGAGCGCCGCGACTCCGGCGGCGGCGCCCAGCTCGTGCTGGCGGGCGAGTACCGAGCAGATGGGCAGCAGCGCCGCCTCGGTCTTGCCGCTGGCGGTGGCCGACGCGATGATCACGTCGCGTTCCCCGGTGATGATGAGCTCGGTGGCGCGCTCCTGCGCGTCGCGGAGGCGATCCCAGCCGCGGTTGTAGATCCACCGCTGGACCGCCGGGTGATACAGCGCGTAGGCCCGCGACGGCTCCGCCACCGGCGGCTCAGAGCCGGAACGAGGTGAGCTCGTCGTCATCGATCGACGTGGTGAGGTCGACGCTCCCGATCAGGGAGGACCAGTGCAGGTCGGAGTGCTGTTCCAGCAGCGCGAGCAGGTCGAGGAAGCCGCGGATGGTCTCCCGCGGGGTCCGGAAGTAGGCGTCGCCGAGCCGCGCCGCACAGTGCGCCATGTACGCGGTGAGCGCCTCGTCCGGCACGAGATACCGCGCCGGGTCGCCGCCGGCGTACACGTGCCGGAGCTTGGTCAGCAGGACGAAGATGTCCTCCGGGGTGAGGTTGCCGAGCCGGACCACCGGACCTGAGTGGTCGACACGCTCGACCGAGCCGAACCGGTTCGGCGCGAGCCGTGAGGCCAGCGCCGGGTACGAAAACAGGCCACGCCGCGGGTCCAACAGAAACTCGGGTGTGCCGCCGAACAGGAAGCCGACGTGCTCCGCGCTGCCCTGGGTGGTGTCGTTGACGATCCTCAGCACCTGCTCGTAGTTGGCGTTGCGGACCGCCGATCCAGTGATCTTGTACAGGTTGACCATCTCGTCCAGGCAGACCAGGAGGCCGTTGAAGCCGGCCAGCCGAACGAATCGCGCCATCAGCTTGAGGTGGTCGTAGAAGGTCGCGTCATCGATGATCGTCCGTACGCCGAGCGCGGCCCTGGCGTCGACCCGGCTGGTAAACTCCGCGCGCAGCCAGCGCACCGCGTCGGCGCGCGGCCGCTCGTCGCCGCTGTCATACCCGCGCCAGTAGGCGCCCACCACGGCGGCGAAATCGTAACCACCGGCCAGCTCGGCCAGCGCCGAGAGCCGGGACCTGATCGTGTCAGCGGGGTCATCGCCGCTCGCGTGGGCCTCGTCGAGCGCGCCGGTCACGAACCGTTCCACGACGCTGGCCAGCGCCCCGCCCTCGGGTCGCGCCCGGGTGGCGAGGTTGCGCATCAGCTCCGCGTAGAGGCTCCGCGCCTGCCCGGACGCGGCGTGCAGCCGCTGGTCCGGTGACAGATCGGCATGGACGGTGACGAGCCGCTTCTCCAGCGCGATGGAACGGACCAGGTGCAGGAAGAACGTCTTCCCGGAGCCGTACTCGCCGATGACGAACCGGCAGCCGGCGCCGCCGTCGGCGATCCGGTCGACGTCGTGTATCGCCGCCTGGACCTCGGCGGCCCGGCCTACCTGGATGTGCTGCTGTCCGACTCGGGGGACCATGCCCGCTCGCAGCGACGCCACGATCGCGTCCCGCTCACGCGGCCGGATCGTTTTCGTGGGGTGCGTCATGCGAGCAGCTCCAGGAGTACCTCGTTGTCGACCGCGAGCGTATCGCCGTCCTCGATGACGGGTGCGCCGACGGCGTCTATCGCGACCTCGTTCAACACGTCGAGTGCACCGGCCGGCAGCACCCCGTGCGCCGCGGCGATCGACGCGAACTCTTCCCGGGTCCAGGATGGCCGGGCCGTGAGCGCACGCAGCAGCGCACTGTGCGCGTGATCGAGGCCCGTGATCCGCTCAGTGCCGCCGGCGACGGACTGAGTGGCAGTGGGCGTGTGCTCCCGATCGTCTTCATCGTCGAAGATCGCGGTTAGCAGCGTGGCGGCGGCGCTGCTTTCAGCGATCTTGCGGGTGATTGCGGCCCGGTCGAGTTGGATTCGCGAAGACGCTTGGTCTCCGGCCCACGGCAGCAGGTATCCGCTCGGGACCGCGTCGGCGACCCGTACCACGACCGGCTCATCCTGATCGTCGGCGCCAGCGCGGGTGGCTGGCGGCGGGTGTGACAGGGCCGGTGCGCCGCCGACGCTGCGCTCGTGCAGCCGCTGGAAGACCAGATCCGGCTCCAGCCCGAGGATCCGGTACACACGGGTAAGCGCGGCGACGGTGGCCGGGCCGACCGCTGGGTCCGCCGCCAGTGCCACCGTGACCAGGTGATGGCCGGCGATCTCCCGCTCAGCGGCCGTCACCATGGTGGTTTGCCGGCCCAGCCGGTCGATCTCGACGCGGGTCGTCAACAACCAGCCCAACCGAGCCGCCAGCCGGAGATCCTCGCCCGGCTCGAGGCGCAGCGCCGCCGCCAGGTCGCCCGCGGTGGCGACCACCGCCGCCCCGCGCGGGTCCTGGGGGTCGATCGGCTCGGCCGCCGAGGCCACCGCGGCGGCGCATCGAGCGATCGCCGCCGCCGCCGGAAAGCGTGCGCTTGGGCGGTCGGACGCCGGCCGGCCGAGGCTGAACAAAACGGCCGGCCCTCGAATCAGGGCCGGCGCGCCGAAGCGCACGTCCGGCTCGACGCCGAAGTCCAGCAGCGCCAGGACGGCGAGGAGCGACGCCGCCTCATCCCGCGCCATGCGGTCCGGGGCAGCCGTCGACCAGAACGCCCAGAACCCGGCGGCGTCGATGACCGCCCGTGGCCGGCCGTCGAGCTGCCGTTCCACCCACACACGAAGCGCGCCGAGCTGACCGTGGCCGGCGTCCACCAGCTCGCGCGGCAGGAGCGCCGCGGCGGCGAGCGAGCCGCGTCCCTCGGGAAATCTGGCCAACCACCGGCGATACGGGTCGAGGGCACTGGCGACGCTGTCGACCAGGCTGCCGAGCGTCCGCGTGCAGCGCGGCTCCGCCAGCACGTCCGGCAGATCCTCCCGGCACACCAGAGTCGTGGCGAGGCCGGGGCTGATCGGCTGGTACCGCAGGCGAATGCCCGGCACATCGGCGGGTGGCACCAGACCAGCGCCGTGCCGATCGCGGTATCGCAGCGCGAATATCTGGTCGAACTCCGCTGGGCATTCCGACTCGGCGCGTCGATGTGCCAGCGACGGGTGGTGCCGGATCCACACGCGTGCCAGGTCCGCGGGCACCGGGTCGGAAGCGGCGGCGAGCCGGGCCAGGGCGACGCGCACTCGCATCGTGCCTGCGTCACTCGACGGCCCGGACTCCGGTCTGAACAGTTCGAGCAGGTCAAGCAGGTTGTCGAGGGCCCTGTTCAGCGCCGGGCCGCCGTCGCCGTACCGGGTGCGCAGCCGGCGCACCTCGGCGGTGATCGCCGGCAACTCGTCGCGTACCGCCGGATCGTGGTCGGCGTCGAGCAGCACCCGGCGCTCCAACCCGAAGCAGAACAGCAGGACCAGACCCGCCGGGACGTCAGCGCGGCGGCCGCGCGACAGCCAAGCCAGGTACGCCCACCGAGCCTCCGGTGACAGCAGGTGGTACGCCAGATGCGGTCCGGTACCGGGATCAGCTTGCCGGCCGCGCGGCGGCGCGATGGGCAGGTCCGGGTTGACCAGCGCCGGTTCGACACCCGCGGGTGATGCGAGGTGTCGGCCTAGGTAGAAAAGGCCGCCGGGGATAGCATGGGCGCCGACCGCGGCCGGCTGTCCGGGCGGGATCCATCGCCCCGCGGCGTAGTCGGACCGCTCCAGCACGGTCCTAACTGTATCCACCGGGCGTATCAGCCTATTGGGGGAAAGTTTACGGTGTCACAGGCAGACTCGATGGAGGCCGCGCTCGCGGAGACCGAGCGTGAAGTGGACGCTGCGCTACGCAGTGCGACCGCCGCTGTCCGGGAGCTGAAGCGGGCGCTCGGCGCGGCGCGCACGGGCCACGTCCGCGACTTGCGCAAGTCGTTGGCCGCCGCGAGCGACGCAGCCGGTGGGCTCGCCGACGATACTCGCGGGCTGGTCGACGGCTTCGACTTCGACGAGCACGCGTATCTCTCGTCCGGCGGGTACGTCAAGGAGCTGCTGGCCGAGGCGGAGTCACGCGGCCTGTCCATCGTGGAGGACGACGACCGGCTGCTGTGCTACCCGTCGCTGTTGCGCGTCCTGCCCGGCGACGCCGCGGTTGAGGTGGACAAGGTGCGGGACCGGCGGCTGCGGCCGTCCGTGCTGGTCACCGCGCTCGCCCGCGCACAGGAGCGGGGGCCTAAGTTCAAGGCCGAGGCGTTCCTGGACAGCCTTCGCTCCGCGTACGAACTGCTGCTGTCGGGCACGGACAAGCGCGCCGACGCGGTGGTCCGGCTGGTCGACATCTGGTCGGCGTTGACGATGCTGCCCGGCCAGCGCAGCCAGTACTCCAAACAGGAGTTCGCCCGCGACCTCTACCTGCTCGACCAGAGCGGCGTGACAAGCACCCCACGGAGCCCCCGGACGCTGCGGTGGGCGGCGAGCACCGGCACCAAAGGCTCCGGCACCCTGATCACCGTGGGCCGCAACGGCCAGCAGCAAAAGTACTGGGGCGTGTCGTTCACGGGAGAGCCGAAGTGACCACCGCGGCGATCGGCGCCTCCGAATATCTGGAGTTCGTCGAGCGGGAGTACCTCGCCAGCTACATCGGGCGCGGAGGTGCCGCGGTCAAGGTCCTCTCGGTGGGCGACGGTGCGGAACGCGTCCGGCTCGCCACCGGGCTCGCCGAGGCCGGCCATCGATTCGACCACGCGGCGGTGGACGCCGCGACCACCCGTGTCCACCTGATCGACCAGGTGTTCGCCGCCATTGCACGCCAGCTCGACTGGGTCGAGCTGGCCGAGGCGGTGGTCCGGTCGGCCCTCGACCGGGCGGCGTTCCCTGTGCCGGACGAGCGCGATGCCATCGACCTGGCCGCCATCGCCCGCCATCACCAGGTCGACGCCGCCGAGCTGTACCGCAGCGTCCGGCGGGCCATCGAGCAGATCGTGTTGCGGGACACCGAGCTGAGCCACGAGTTCCGGGTGGCGATGCTGCGGCTGTGCCAGGAGCGGCTGGGGCGCGGCGATGTGAGCGTGACCGAGCGGGAGACCGTCATCGGTTGGCTACGGGGCGAGCGGCTCCCGGCCTCCGATCTCCGCACGGTCGGGCTGCGCACCAAGGTCAACCGGTACAACGCCCGGCCGCTGCTGCTGTCTCTGACTCGTTGGCTGCGCATCGCCGGCCGGTCCGGGCTCGTGCTGCACCTGGACCTCGACCGGCTCGCCGTGACCCGCCGCCCGCCGGTGGGCCTGCGCGACGGGTTCTACTACTCCAAGGCCGCGACCCTCGACGCGTACGAGATGGTGCGCCAACTGATCGACGCCACCGACGAGTCCGAGGGGCTGTTCGTCGCGGTCCAAGTGCCGCCTCTGCTCGTCAACGACGAGGCGCGTGGCCTGCCGGCGTATACGGCGCTGCAGATGCGGGTGGCCGACGAGGTGCGGGATCGGCAGCGGCTCAACCCGTACGCGGCCCTGGTCCGGATCGGATCTCGTGGACAGGAGGCGGCATGAGCGAGCTTGCGGCCCGCCGGGCGATCGAAGCGTTGCGGGCGGGCGTGCCCAGTCGGGACGCCGTGGCGGCGCTGGGCAGCGGGCAGACCGCGATCGAGGATCGGTTCCAGGCGCTGTGCGAGGGCGTTGCCGGTGGCACCGCGAGCGGCATGCTGCTCGGCGGCGGGTTCGGGTCCGGTAAGAGCCACTTGCTGGAGCACCTCGCCCGGATGGCCCTCGGCGCGGGTTGGACGGTCAGCCGGGTGGTGATCAGCAAGGAGACGCCGCTGTACGACCCGGCCAAGGTATTCCGCGCGGCGGCCGACTCCGCGCTGCGGGCCGGGCAGGCCCGACCGGCGATCATCGAGGCGGCGCTGGCGCTGGACCTCGACGGCCGGTCCTACGCCGAGCTGCTGCGCTGGGCCGCGTCGAGCGGCTCCGAGCTCAACGAGCGGTTCCCCGCGACGCTCGCGCTGTTCGCCCATGTGCGGGAGCGCGACGCGGCGTTCGCGGAGACCATCCTGCGGTTCTGGTCGGGTGATCCGATCGCCGTTCCTGAGCTGCGGCGGCGGCTGAAAGAGATCGGTGAGCAGCGACCCACCTTGCCGCCGGTCGCCGCGGTGGAGCTGGCCCGGCAACGGCTGCGCTTCGCCGGCCGGCTGCTCACCGCCGCCGGCTCGCCCGGCTGGCTGGTGCTCTTCGACGAGGTCGAGCTCATCGGGCGGTACTCGCTGCTGCAGCGTGCCAAGTCTTATGCGGAGCTGGCCCGGTGGATGCGCGGCGGGCATGGCAACGGGGTTCCGATCGCCTCCGTGTTCGCGATGACGGATGACTTCGAGGCCGAGGTCATCAGAAGCCGCAACGACCAGGACCTGGTACCCACGAAGCTGCGCGCGAAGGACACGCCGGAAGCGACCGCGCTCGCGTCGGCGGCCCAGGTGGGCATGCGGATCATCGACCGGGAGATGCACCTGCTCACCCCGCCCGACGACGTCGAGCTCAAGCAGGCGTACGACCGCCTGCGTGAACTACACGGCCGGGCGTTCGGCTGGCAACCACCGGATGTGGCCGGGCTGGAGCGGCTCGGCGCCACCCGGATGCGCCAGTACGTCCGCGCCTGGATCAACGAATGGGACCTAGTGCGGCTCGACCCCGGATACCAGCCGGAGACCGAAATGGTCGACGTTCCCTCCGACTATCGCGAGGATCCGGACCTGGAGCGCTCAGACCCTGAGTGAGCAGTTTCCTGGGCTGTCGATGTGGCCACAAAATTGTGATACATTTCGATAATGGCGAATCTCGGTGAGCACTCGGTAGGTCTTCGGGAGCTGCGCCACAACACCAGTGAGGTGCTGGCGCGGGTGCGTCATGGGGAGACGATCGACGTGACGGAGTACGGCAAGCTGATAGCGCGGATCGTGCCGGTGGGCGAGCGCGAGCCCACACCGGTGTTGGATCGCCTGGTCGAGGCGGGTCGGGCACGTCTTGCGGTGCGGCCCGGGTTTCGGCCGCGGATGCGAGCCGGGGACGGCACCGATCGGCTCGGCGATGCCCTCGCGGCGCTGCGCGACGAGGAACGCTGGTGAGCCTCTACTACATCGACACTTCCGCCGCGCTCAAGTTACTGGCCGAGGAGAGCCATTCACGCGCGTTCGCCGCGTTCTACGACGAAAGCGCGGGCGCGTCGTGGGTCAGCTCGGCATTGCTGCGGATCGAGATAATCCGCGCCGTCAGCCGTGTCATGCCAGCCGCTTTGCCGGACGCGAGGGCACTGCTGCTGGCCTTCGACTACGTGAACATCGACGATGAAGTCGTGGACGCGGCGATGAACGAGCCCGACCGGATGCTGCGGTCGTTGGATGCGATCCATCTGGCCACCGCGCGGGTGCTCGGGCCGGATCTGGACGGCCTGGCCACGTACGATGACCGGCTGGCGGCTGCCGCGAAGGACGCCGGAATCCCGGTGATCGACCCACGAGGTTGACCAGTCCTGTCCAGCAGTGATCAGGCTCCGGTGGATGTCGTGACGGAGGGCCAGACAAGCTGGCCCTACACCGATCGGTTCCGGGCACGGACCGACGTGTACGCGGTGCGTTGGGAGAACGCCAGCACCGGGGTGAGCGGATGGATGCCCGCGGTGGCCGGCGGGTGGCGAAAGGGGATGGACCGGAAAGCGCCACTCACCTTCCGCTCAGCGCGGACGTGGTCGCCGCCCATCTGGTGGGCGATGTGTTCATCGGGTTCTACCCGCTGCTCAGCGACAACACGTGCCACTTCCTGGTCGCGGATTTCGACGGCCCGGCCGCGATGCTCGACGCACTCGCGCACACCAAAGCCGCCCGCGCCAGTGCCGTACCGGCGGCTTTGGAGATCTCGCAGTCGGGGCGCGGCGCGCAGTGTGGGTGTCTTCACCGACGCCGTCCCCGCCGCTGTCGCACGCTCCATCGGCACGGCGCTGGTGCACGAGGCCATGGTGCTGCGCGGATCGATGGACCTGCGCTCCTATGATCGCCTGTTCCCGAACCAGGACGTGTTACCCGAGGGCGGCTTCGGCAACCTGATCGCCGCGCCGCTGCAAGGCCGGCGCCGCAGGGACGGGCTGACGCTCTTTCTCGACCTCGCGACGCTCGAGCCGCACGAGGACCAGTGGGCATTCCTGTCGACCCTGGACCGGCTCAGCCCAGGCGACGCGGCACAGATAGCCCGACGAGCGAAGCGGGCGGTCGTCGGCGGCGAGGTCGCGACGATGAGCAGGTCGGACGCGACGCGGGTGCACCCTGCGCTGCCCGCGACACTGCACGTGGAGCTTGGTGCCGGGCTGAGCCTGGACTCAACTCAGCTCACCCCGGCGGCGCTGTCGACGTTCAAGCACGCTGCCTCGATGGCCAACCCCAAGTTCTACGAACTGCAAAGATTCCGAAAGTCCACCTGGGACACACCGCGGTTCGTGCGCGGCTACGACCTCACCGTCGACGACCGCCTCGTTCTGCCGCGCGGCCTGCGCCATGCGGTCGCCGGGATCGTCGAGCGTGCCGGATCGCGCCTGGCCCTTACCGACATGAGAAACCCCGGCCGAGAGATCGACGTCGCGTTCACCGCCGACCTCGACACCAGACAGGGCGCCGCGGTCAGCGCACTGCTCGCGCACGACGACGGTGCGCTCGTCGCCCCGCCCGGATCGGGGAAAACCGTGATGGCCTGCGCCGTGATCGCCGAGCGCGGCACCTCCACGCTGGTGCTCGTCGACCGCAAAGCCCTGGCCGAACAGTGGCGCACCCGGATCGAACAGTTCCCGGGCATCCGACCCGGGCAGATCGGCGGGGGCAGGCGCAAGCTCAGCGGAATCGTCGACATCGCGATGCTGCTCTCCCTAGCCAGGCGCCCCGACGTCACCAAACTCACGGCGGGATACGGTCACATCGTCATCGACGAATGCCACCACCTCGCCGCCGCCGCATACGACCACTCGGTCAAGCGGATCGGCGCACAGTTCTGGCTCGGACTCACCCGCGACGCCGGCGCGGCGCGACTGACTCGGCGAACTCGTCACCTGGCAGCTCGGACCCGTCCGGCACACCATGTCCCAGGACGACGCCGGCACACTCACGGACCCCTGGCAGACGGACGCCGGACCACGGCGCCTGCTGTACGTCCACGAGACAGAGTTCCGCTCCAACGGCCTGGACCTGTCCACTCCAGGCGCGCTCGCCGAAGTGCACAGCGCTCTGGTCGCAGACGACGCACGTAACACCCAGATCGTCGCCGATGTGGACGCCGCCCTGCGTCGCGGACGCAACTGTCTTGTACTCACCCGGCGGGTCGCACACGTCGACGCCCTCGCGTCCTCGCTGGCCTCACACGGACACGAGGCGCTCGTGCTGCAGGGCGGCATGTCGACCACCGACCGGCGAGCCGCGGTCGACCGCCTCGCCGAGACCCGAGCCGGCGACGGCGTGCTTGTTTCCTAAACCGTGTGTCGCAAGTTCGAATCTTGCCGGGGGCACCAGGCGTACTCCTCACAGCTCGCCCGCCGACCCCTTGCCGAAGCGGGCACGACCGCTCCGGTTCGGGGTGGTCGGACAGGCAGCGTTCCGTATCCGTCTCCGTGACCGGATCGTTTCCATCAGCTACTCCACGGCCCGCCGCTGCCCTCGGTTGTCCCGGAAGGCGTTCCACACCTGCGCCAGGTCTTGGTGCTCCCCGCCCCGGCCGCGCGTGGCGCGGGTCAGCCTTCGCTGGGCCGTCGGCGAAGTCGGCCATCAGCCCTGGACTCAGGTCGTCGAGGTCGATCGGGTTGCCGTTGTCGAGGTCCAGAGAGCAGGCTTCGCGTGGGCCAGCCGCCGGTGCTCGTATCCATCCTGATCGGCCGGGGCTGTCGCGACCTGCTCGAGGTCGCGCTTGGCGGGTCGAGCATCACCGTAGTTTGGCGAGCGCCTGATTGACCTGCTCCGGGTCGAAGGCGGCCGCGTCGAATTGGCTCGCGTCGTCCAAGCCCATCCACTCCAGCCGGTCCTGGTGGTCGGGGTGTCGGGGATCGGTCAGTGCCTCCACCAGGCTTTCGTAGCCCCAGATGCCGCCACTGTCGTCGGGCGGTGCGGCGCGGCGGCCTCCCACGCAGCGTGGGTAGGACAGGGCGGGGTCTCGGGCGAGCACCTTCTCCACCAGGATTTCGTGCGACCAGCTGTCGCCGAAGTCGTAGGTGTACTGGATTTTGTCCTTGGCTTGTTGGGCGACCTGCTCCAGTGTGACTGGCTTCTCGGCGCGGTACCCCAGCTCGCGGTCGGGGCGTCCGAAGTCGCCGTACGGGGTCTCGAAGACGTGCATGTGGCTGTCGTCCCAGCCGAACGCGATCTGGATGATGCTGTGCAGGCGGGCAAGGCTGACGTCGGCCTGCACCAGCACGCGTCGCCAGATCGGTGGCTTGGCATCGCGTAGCCCGATCTTGATTTGGTAAATCGGGGCAGGGCCGTCGGCGGTCTTGCGCTTGGCGGGCAGTTTGGCCGGCGCCGGGCTCCCGAACGCCGCCGCCGGCATTCCGAACGTCGGCAACCCACCCGCCCCCACCGGGGCCGTGTCGGCCTCGTGGTGTGCGCGTACGCCGGCCGGCTGGCGGGCCGGGGGCAGGGTGGTAAGCCGGGCCCGCAGCAGTGCCGCCAACACCGGGTACGGCGGCCCTTCGTCCTCATCGTCTTCGTCGTCCTCGATAGCGTCGGCGTCCGGCTCCTCGTCGTGCACCGCTCGTGCGTCGAGTGCGTCTTCGACGTACCAGCGGAACTCGGCCGGGTCGACGGCCTGGGTCGTGACGACCAGGCCGTCCTCGCGGAGGTCGCCGAGCATCTCGGGCAGCTGTTCGGTGTCGACGACGAAGATGTCCGTGGCGGCACCGCAGTCCTGGTGGTCGACGGCGACCAGGCAGGCGTGCCGATTTCCGGCTCGTTGGAACGAGCTGACCAGCACCGACAGCGTCCCCGCCTGGTCTCGCAGCCGCATGAGGTCGACTGCCTGCAGCGGCTCGGCCAGGTCAGCGGCCCACCGCGGCGGCGGCACTCCGGCGGCCGTGAGGCGGTCGGCGGCGGCGGTCGCGGCCGTGGCTATCTGGTGGTGGGTGCCGGATGCGACAGCACCGACCGCCAGCAGGAGCGCGAGCGCGACAGGGCCCGGTCTGGCCTCGATCTGGGGGATGAAATCCTCGACGAACGAAGCCGCCAGGTCCGCAGAGGCGGACATCGTCGCCAGGATCGTCGCGCCGGTCAGCTCCGCCTCGACGGCCTCCTCGGCCTCGGTGAGGGCTCCCAGCTCGTCGAGCATGTCGCTGATCATCTGCCCGAGGTCGATGCCTTCGCCTGAGCAGGCTGGGCAGGCGCATTTATCCGACATGAGTCCACAGTCTTCTCCCGCGCACCGGGCCCGTTCACATGACCCCCCAACCCCCGAGGGGGAGGTCGCGCGAAGATCGATGGCGGGGGGCAGACTTTGCGGCATGACGTTCACCATGGTGACCGGCGATCTTTTTCAGCTGGGGCTGCCCGCCGTCGGGCATGGGTGTAACTGCACCGGTGCTATGGGGGCGGGTATCGCGGTCGAGTTTCGGCGGCGGTTTCCGCAGATGTACGAGGAGTATCGCGAGCTCTGCCAGAGGGGCGAGTTTCAGCTCGGCGACATCTTCGTCTGGGAGGCGCCCGACGTGGTGGTCTACAACCTGGCCACCCAGCCGATACCGCGCCCCTCGGCCACGTTGGAGGCGATCGACACCAGCGTCCGGGCGGCCCTCGCCGACGCCGCCAGTCGTGGGCTTCCGCGGCTCGGTGTGCCGCGGATCGGGGCGGGGCTTGGCGGGCTCAAGTGGGTGGACGTCGCCGAGGTGTTGGCTAACGCGGGGGAGGAGAGCCCGGTCGAGCTGGTCGCGGTGTCCCTTCCCGTACCTGACTAGCGAAGGCGCGGATCAGGGGGTGGGGGCGGGTGCCGTCGCCGGCCAGCTCGGGCTGAAACAGCGTCGCCAGGAAGAAGGGGTGTTCGGGCAGCTCGGCCACTCGCGCCTCGCCCTCATCGTCGAAGCCGGTGAAGCGCATCCCGCCCGCGCGCAGCGCGTCCAGCCGGCCGGGGTTGAGGCCGTAGGCGCAGACGTACCGCTCCACGGTGCGGGTCGTGCCGAGCACCCGGCCGGCCAGGGAGTCGGCCTCCACGCGTACCGCTGCCTCGTGGCCGGCCAGCGAGCATGCCAGCGGCACGATGAGGAGATCCTCGGCGGCGGGGGTGTTTTCGCCGTGTTGGGCGGTGACCATGCCGCACACATCGCGGGCGAACTCCAGCAGGGCGTGCTGAAAGCCGGCGCACGTGCCCAGAAACGGGATGCCGCGCTCGCGGGCCGTGCGCACCGCGGTCACCGCGCCGGCCTCGCTGCGGTAGGGGCTGCCGGGCAGTAGCCACACCCCGTCGAAGCCGGCGATCGTCGCCTCGTCCACCTCGTCGGTGGGGATCCAATACGCGTCGAGGTCGATGTGGTCGCGGGCGCGCAGCGCCGCGAGCAGCGTGGGGATGCGGACATGCGAGCGCACGTGGGGCGAGCGGTCGCCGATAAGCGCGAGGCGGTTGGCCATGCCAGCATCTTGACCGGGGTACCGCGTTAAGCGCCAACGATGATTAGTGCACGCTCGATAAGCGACACTGATGGGGTGGATCCGCACCTGCTTCGCACGTTCGTGGCCGTGGCGGAGCGCGCGTCGTTCTCGGCGGCGGCGCGGCACCTCGGCTACACGCAGTCGGCGGTGTCGCAGCACATCGCCGCGCTGGAGGACGACCTCGGCGTGACGCTGCTGCACCGCCGTCCCGTCGCGCCGACCGAGGCGGGCGCGCGCCTGCTGGAGCATGCCACCCCGATCCTGCTCCACCTCGACGCGGCGCGGGCGGACGTGCGCCGCACCGCCGTGGAGCCCGCCGGGGTGCTGCGGGTGGGGGCGGGCGCGCTCGCGGCGTTCCACGTGGGGGTGGCATTTGCGGAGGTGCGGCGGGTGCGCCCCGCTCTCGACCTGGTGCTGCGCGTGGCCGGGCGGGACGCGGTGGTGGCCGGCGTCGCGGCGGGTGACCTCGACGTGGGCCTGGTCGACGGGGTGGCCGCGCCCACCGATCCGCTGCGACTGGGCGATGTGACGGGGCTGACCACGGTGGCGGTCGCGGAGGAGCCGTGCGTGGTGCTGCTGCCCGCCGGCCATCCGCTGGCGGAGCGGGCCGGCCTGCGGCTCGACGACCTGGTCGACGCCCGGTGGATCGACGCGCCGGAGGTGGGCGCGCCGCTCGCCGACCTGCGCGCGGCGGTGGGGAGCGACGGCATGCGGGGCGCGGTCCGCTACGAGGCCAGTGACGTCCGCACGCTGGTCGCGCTCGTCGCCGCCGATCACGGACTTGCGATCTTGCCAAGCTCGGCCGCGCCCCAAGCACCAGCGCCATCCGCGCCAGCGCCACCCCAGCCAGCGCCCCCAACAGCGGTGCCGCTCACCAGCCCGCGACTCGTCTACCGTACGGAGCTGATCCACGGCCACCTCACGAAGGCGGCGGCGGCCTTGACCGGATCGTTCCGCATCGGGGCATGATGGTGCCTTCTGGTGAGGCCACCCGCGAGGTCAGGATCGGAGCATGGAGAGCGCACTGATCGTGATCGACGTCCAGGAATCGTTTCGGCAGCGGCCCAACTGGCAGGCCACCAACCGCCCTGACATCGCCGACCAGGTCGGGCGGCTGGTCGGGGCCGCGCGTGGCCGCGGCGAGCTCGTGGTCTGGGTGCTGCACGCCGAGCCGGACACCGGCGACGTCTTCGACCCGGCGCTCGGCTTCGTGCGGCTGATGGACGGGCTCAAGCCGGACGCCGGCGAGCCGGTGGTGACCAAGACCTCGCATAACGCGTTCACCACGACCAACCTCCAGCAGCTGCTCACCGCTCGCGGCATCGGCGCGGTGACCGTCTGCGGCATCCGCACCGAGCAGTGCTGCGAGACCACCGCGCGGGTGGCGTCCGATTTCGGGTACGCGGTGACGTTCGCGATCGACGCGACCGCGACCACCCCGATCGAGCTCCCGTCCGGGCGCACGCTGGGCGTCGACGACATCGTGGAACGCACCGAGTTCGTGCTCGCCGGCCGCTTCGCCACGGTAAAAGACGGTGGACGAGCTGACCGGATCGTGACCCACGTCGTCTTCCTGCTCGTCCCGGACGTGCACCTGCTCGACCTCGCCGGACCGGCGCAGGTCTTCCACACCGTGGCCGGCATCGGCTACGACTACCGCCTCACCTACGTGGGCGAGCGGGACGAGGTGCCGACCGCGCAGGGCGTGCCGTTGCGGGCGGCGTGGAGTGGCCAGCGCTGGGGCCGGACGACCTGATCGTGGTGCCCGGGTGGCGGGCGATGGCGCTCGAAGGCACCGGGCGGCTGGCGACGTGCTGTACGTGGTGGACGAGCGCATCGTCACCTCGGCCGGCATCGCCAGCGGCATCGATCTGGCGCTCCACCTCATCGCGGTGCGGCACGGCCCGGGCGTGGCGGCGCGGGTGGCCCGCGAGATGGTCGTGTACGCCCGGCGCAACGGCGACGAGCACCAGTCCAGCGCGATGCTCCGGCACCGGGCACATCTCAGCGAGGTGGCGCACCGGGTGCAGGACCTGATCGACGCGCGCTTCACCGACCGGCTCTCGCTCGCCGACCTGGCCGCCGCGTCTGGGGTGAGCGAGCGCACGCTCACCCGGGTCTTCGGGCACGCGACCGGCACGACCCCGCTGCGCTACCAGCAGCTGCTGCGGGTGGAGCGGGCCGAGCACCTCATCGGCCACGGCTCGACGGTGGAGTCGGCGGCGCGGGCGGTGGGCTTTCAGGACGCCCGCATGCTGCGGCGGCTCAGGAGCAGAGAAACCCCATGAAACACCCTGTGGAAAACCACAACGCTAGCCTCGCCATGTGGTCTGGACGTGGGCGCGGGTGGGCATCGGGGTACTGCTCGGTGCCGTCACCGGTCTCGTCGAGCTCGTCTACCTGATCTGGGCCGGCATCATCCTCATCCCGGCGTGGCCACAGCCGCGTACCCGGCGGGCGGCCGTGCAGCGGATCCAGGTCGGCGCCCGCAACCTGGCCGAGGTCGAGCGGTGGCGGCTCGCCGCGTTCCTGCGCGCGGAGAACGCGAGTGACTACACCGGCGGCCGCGCCGTCGAGTACCTCGTGCTGCGGTGGGCGGTCGGCCTGCTCGGCGGGCTGGTCCTGCTGCTCTTCCTCTACGGCGCGGCGGTCGGCGTCTTCTGGATGCGCGACCTGTTCACCGGCCGCAGCACGCTGCTGCTGGTGGTGGCCCAGATCGTGCTCGGCGCGGTGGGGTTCTTCCTCAGCGTGCAGGGGTTCGCCGGGATCGCGGCGGTCGAGCGGCGGCTGGCGCGACACTTCCTCGGGCCGAGCGCGCGGGAGGTCCTGGAGCGGCGGATCACCGAGCTCTCCACCAGCCGCGCGGGGGTGGTCGCGGCCATCGACGCCGAGCGCCGGCGGATCGAACGCGACCTGCACGACGGCGTGCAGCAGCGGCTCGTCGCGCTCGGCATGCTGCTCGGGCGGGCCCGCCGCGCGCCGGACAACGACGAGCTGATCGCCCAGGCGCACCAGGAGACCCAGCACATCCTCGACGAGCTGCGCGACGTGGCCTGGCGCGCGTACCCGGCGGCGCTCGACAACCTGGGCCTGCACGAGGCGCTGCTACGGGTGGCGGAGCGGGCCGGCATCCCGGTGCGGCTCCGCTACGAGCTGGGCGAGCGCCCGCCCACCGCGGTCGAGACCGCCGCGTACTTCGTGGTCTCCGAAGCCGTCACCAACGCCGCCAAACACGCCTACGCCCAGGAGGTCACCGTGGACATCGCACAGACCGACAAGCTGACCGTCCGGGTACGCGATGACGGCATCGGCGGCGCCGACCCCGGTGGGAGTGGCCTTTCCGGCCTGGCGCGGCGGGTGGCGGCGCTGGATGGAGAGTTCACTGTGGACAGTCCGGCCGGCGGGCCGACGGTGATCGTGGCGCGGCTGCCATGCGCGTGACGCTCGCCGAGGACTCGACCCTGCTCCGCGAGGGCCTGGTGCGGCTGCTGGCTGAGGAGGGGCACGAGGTGGTGGCCGCGGTGGGTGACGGCGGCGCGCTCCTCGCGGCCGTGGCCGCCGAGCAGCCGGACGTGGTGGTGGTCGACGTGCGCATGCCGCCCACCCACACCGACGAGGGGCTCCGCGCCGCACTCCAGATCCGCGAGCGCTGGCCCGGGGTGGGTGTGCTGGTGCTCTCCCAGTACGTGGAGAAGCGCTACGCCGTCGATCTGCTCACCGGCCAGCCCGAGGGGGTCGGCTACCTGCTCAAGGACCGCGTCGCCCAGGTGGGTGAGTTTCTCGACGCGCTGGTGCGGGTGGGTGGCGGGGGTGCCGCGTTCGACCCGGAGGTGGTGCGGCAGCTGCTGGCCCGCACCACGCACACCGACCCGATCAGCCGCCTCACCGAGCGGGAGCGCACGGTGCTCGACCACATGGCGCAGGGCCACACCAACGCCACGATCGCCGAGCAGCTGCACGTGTCGCAGAGCGCGGTCGAGAAGCACGTCAACGCGATCTTCGACAAGCTGGACCTGTCGCACGTCACCGGGTACAGCCGGCGTGTCCTCGCGGTACTCAGGTATCTCGGCTCTTGATCTTTCGCAGCCGGGACGTGACGAACCAGCCCATCGCGACCACGACGGCGCCGAGCACCACCCACTGGAACCAGCTGGCGTAGCCGTCGACCACGTGCCAGTTCTCGCCGAGCATGTAGCCGGCGACGATGAAGGCGGTGTTCCAGATGGCGCTGCCCAGCGTGGTGAGCAGCACGAAGCTCGCCAGCGGCATGCGCTCGATCCCGGCCGGGATGGAGATGAAGCTGCGAAACACCGGGAGCATCCGCCCGAAGAACACCGCCTTGGTGCCATGCCGGGCGAACCAGTCTTCGCTGCGATCGACGTCGGAAACCTCGACCAGCGGCACGCGCGCGGCGATCGCCCGCACGCGGTCGCGCCCGAGCAGCGCGCCCAGCGCGTAGAGCACCAGCGCGCCGGTGAGCGAGCCGATCGTGGTCCACACGACCGCGGCGACCAGGCTGATCTCACCCTGGCTCGCGGCAAACCCGGCGAGCGGCAGGATCAGCTCGCTGGGCAGCGGCGGAAAGAGATTCTCCAGCGCCACGGCGAGCCCCGCGCCCGGCGCGCCCAGGGTCTCCATCAGTCCGGTGGCGAAGCCGGCGAGGCCGCCCGGCTCATTTTGTTCGATCATCGTCCGTTAGCAGTTACCGCTCGGCGGCGATTCCATGCGTGCGGCGCGTCCTTTCGGCGGTGGCCGAAGTTCGCCGCGCGCATGATGGGGTGCATGACCCCACCCCTGGCCAGGTTCGCGGGCCTGCTCGCCGACGGGACGCGGGCCACGTTCTGCATGGCCCTGCTCGACGGCCGGGCCTGGACGGCGGGCGAGCTCGCCCGCTACGCGGGCGTCGCCGCGTCCACCGCCAGCGAACACCTCACCCTCCTCGTCGCCGGCGGCCTCCTCGCCGAGGAACACCAGGGCCGCCACCGCTACGTCCGCCTGGCCACGCCGCGGGTGGCTGAGCTGATCGAGGAGATGTCGGTGTACGCGGACCCAGGCTCGCCCGCACCCCCGACGTCCCTGCGCGGTGCGGTGGCGAGCGAGGCGATGGCGCGGGCCCGCACCTGCTACGACCACCTGGCCGGGCGGCTGGGCGTGCGGGTCACGGAGGCGATGGCCGCGCGCGGCTTCCTGGGCACGGAGTCCGGCTTCGCCCTGACCGACCGCGGCCGCGTGTGGCTGGAGTCCGAGGTCGGCGCCAAGCTGAGCGGCGGCGGCCGGCGGCCACTGGTGCGCGCCTGCCTCGACTGGACCGAGCGCCGCCCCCACCTGGCCGGCGCGGCCGGCGCCGCCCTGTGCCAACGCCTGCACGACCGCGGCTGGCTGATCCGCATAGGCACCCAGCGCGCCGTGCGGGTAACCCCGGAGGGCGAGGCCGGGTTACGCGACCTGCTCGGCCTGTCAGCGTCCGACCTGGCCTAATATCGGACGCGATGAAGCTGAAGCTGGACCTGCACGAGATCTTCAATCGTGGGCAGGACATCGACCGCGCGCTGCGGGGGATCATCGACGAGGCCGTGGCCAAGAAGGCCGCCATGGTCGAGATCATCCCGGGGAAGGGCTCCGGCCAGCTCAAGAAGCGCGTGCTGCGATTTCTGGATCAGAAGGAGATCAAGGAGCTCTACCACCGCGTAGAGAAGGACTCCAAGAACTTCGGCCGCCTCTTCGTGCACTTTCGCTGGAAATAGCGCTCACCCTCCAGGGCTCCGGTGACCCGCGCAGGTGCCGCCCACCTCGTCGCTGTCGCGCCCGTCCGGGCAGGTCGTGCCGCCCCACACGACGCCGCTGAGCGACGCTCCGGTCAGGTCGGCGCCGGTGAGGTCCGCACCCGTCAGATCGGCGCCGTCGAGATTGGCCCCCCGCAGGTCGGCGTCGCGCAGGAACGCGCCGCTCAGCCGGGCGTCGCGCAGGTCGGCCGAGGGCGCTGGCGCGGTGGGCGGGTTGGCCGCCCACGCGAAGGCCACGATGCCGAACGCCGCGACCGCCGTGGCGGCGAGCAGCTTGCGCAGCGTGCGCCGGAACATCGCCTTGAGCGCCTCGTGGTTGGCCATCGTCTCGATCGCGGTGATGCGCTGGTCGAGGTCGCCGATGGCGGCCAACAGGGGCGGCGCGGCCGGGTCGCCGGCGGGCAGCGCGGCGAGCTCGGCCACAAAATCCTCGCGGGCCGCGACGATGGCGGCCGGTGTGTCGAAGCCTTGTAGGTATTTGTCGTTCTCCCGGAAGAACGTCGCCACCGGCGCGAGCGGGTGGCGCGGTGTGTCCCATGCCTTGGCGAGCATGGCGACCGGCACCAGCTGGGGAAGGAGCACCTGGACGGCGCTCCAGATCGCCCAGACCACGCCGACCAGGCCGAATACCGCGCCGGCCGCGGCGATCCACAGCCGCGCGCCCTCGACCGACGTCGGCCACCCCACCTCGAGCCTTCCGATGGTGGAGAGCTGGCTGCCGGCGATGAGCGCGGCGCCGACTGCGGCCGCGCTCGCGACCAGCCACTTCGCGGCGTCGCGGATGCGGTTGTTGGCCCGGTCGAGCGGGTCTTCCGGCGGCTCAGGCTGGGTCATCGAGATCGCCGCCGGTCGGGCCCGGATCACCGATGATCGAGGACCGGCCGCCGGCGAACCCGGGCCGGGCGACCACGATCGGCGGCAGCGACCGCACGTGGGGGTCGCGCGCGGCCACGTCGCCGACCGTCGAGGCGCGCTCGGTCATCGGGTGGCCGCCGGCCTCGACCTCACCGGCGTCGTAGTACCGCAGCACGTACGCCACCTCGGCGATCGAGAGGATGGCGGCCGGGTCGACGGTGGGCCCGCGCTCGATGGTCGTCGCGCTGTACGGCACGACGAGCGTGCCCTCCTCCACCTCGGCCTCGCGCACCGGCACGATCAGATCGTCCGCCGCGGTGGTCTCCACCTGCACGAACAGCGGCTCGTCCTCGCCCTCCGGCACGTGCACCGCGGAGACCTGGCCGATGACCTGGCCGTCCGAGGATCTCAGCTCGGCGCCCGGGATCTCTCCGGACTCGGTGAACCGCACGACGACCTCCCTTTGTGGACAGAACGTAGAGTAGTGCGTGCCGGACGGCGGGCTATTCCCCGATTGGGTGGAGGACGTGGCCGAGACGAGCAACCCGATCCTTTACGTCGAGGACCTGCGCCGCTACCCGCTGCGCAGGAGGCGGCCCGCCATGCCCGGCACCACGCTGGTCTTCCGCAGCCGTGGCGGCCGGCTCTCCGTGCCGCGCGGCGGGTACACGGCGGGTGAGCTGTGGTGGCGGGCCCCCGCGGTGGCCTATGAGATCGACCGCACCAGCCACCCGCTGGCGCTCCGGTGGGACACGGACTGGGACCTGCCCGGCGGCCGCGCGCAGCTCGAGATCAGCGGCGTGTGGGTGGTGTCCGACCCGCTCGCCGTCGTCACCCACCGGGTGACGGATGTCCCGCGCGTGTGCCGGGCGGCGCTCCAGCGGCACCTGGACGCCCCGCTGGCCAGCGCCACCAGCCTCGCCGAGCTCGTGGTGGCCGTGCGAAAGGCGGTCCCGCCGCGACTGTTTCTGCCACAGGGCATCCGGATCGACCAGGTGGCGTCGCGTACGGTCGCCGTCGTCACCTCCGACCAGATCGTCCGGCACCTGCTGGCCGACGAAGACGCGACCAAGATCGACCTGGCCGCGGCCTGGCAGGATGATCACGAGCTGGCCCAGGCGGGGCTGCGGGCCCTGTCCGAGGAGGACGGAGCCGCGGCCGACGAGCGGGAGTCCGTGATCCACGCGGCCCTCCAGCGCCTCATGGACCTGACCTCGCGGATCGGTGACCACCTGCCCGCCACGGAAGACGGTAGGCACGGGCGGGATCGGGCCACCTGATGGAGTGGCTCGACCGAGCCGGCGACTGGCTGGCGGAGCGGCTGACCTGGCTGCCCGAGATCCTCGTGCTGCCGGTGCTGGCGTGGCTCGCGTACCTCGTGGCCCGGTGGCTGCTCGCGTGGGTGGTGCCGCTGATCGTCGAGCGGCTCGTGGCCCCCGTCGTGGTCGCCGCGCTGGGCGTGGTCGGCGTGGCCGGCCTGACCGTGGAATTCGTGGCCACGCAGGCGTTCCGCGCCGTGCGGCGTCAACCACCGTCCATGTTGTACGGTGCCGGCGACCTCGCCGTCTCGTCGATGATGGTCCTTCAGCCCCGCACCCGGATGGTGGCCAGATCGGCCCGGCGCCTCGGCCGCGTCAACGGGATCCTGCTGCTTGTCGCGGTGATCCTGCTGATGGTCTGGTGGAGTGACGGCTACTGCGGGCGTCAGGGTGCCGCCGACTGCGTGCCACCGGGGTCGGTCTGGTGGGCCGAGGTCGGCGACCTGTGGCGGAGCTTGCCCTTCTGACCCGCCCGGCCGGTCGATCGCCGCCAGCGCGCGGCCGCCTCGGTCAGGAGCGACACCCGAGCCGACCACACGGCGGCACGGGCGCGCAGGCCGCGGCTGGGCTCGGCGGCGAGCGTCCTCAGCAGGTGCCAAGCTCCATCGAGGTCGCCGGTCCGGCCGTAGAGAGCGGCGGCGTTCGCCCGCAACGCGATCGGGAGATCGGCCCGCGCGACGGTCGCGCGCAGAAACTCGGCGGGCTCGAGGGCGGCCAGCTGGACGAGTGCCTCCCGGCGCAACGCGAGCGGCTGGCGCGGATCGGCCAGCCAGCCGTTGAGATGCGCGAGTACCGCTGGCACCTCTCCACGATCCGCGAGGAGCCGGATGGAAAGCGCGCGGTTGCTCGGTGACTCCCGACGGTCTTCGGCAAGGGTGATCGCGGCCCGCAGGGCGAGCGCGGGCGAATGGGCGTGCAGGCCCGTGACGATGGCCATCCGCTGGGGCCAGCCGAGCATGCGGTCGCGCATGACCGCGTCGACCAGCGTCTCGGCGGAGGCCGGATCGAGGTTGACGGCGTAGTCGACCGACAGCGCGACCTGGCCGCCGTAGCCGATCCGGTCCTCCACGTGCTGCCGCTGCTCGGTCACCGGGATGGCGGGGGGCTGCGACCAGGCCAGGCTCGCGAAGCCCAGCCGCCCGGGCCGGTAGTCGACCGGCCGTTGCGTGCCTGGCTCCGCGTCGTAGAACTCGGACAGCACGATGCCCATGGCGTCCAGCGCCTGCAGCCGAGCCGTCAGTGGGCGGCGCGGATCGATACCCCGCCGGAAAAGGGCGAGTGCCGCACCGCGAGCCTCGTCCAGCTGGGTGAGCAGAGCGAGGGCGCGCGCCCGCGCGGCCTCCTGCTCGGTGGTCTCCACCGTCTGCACCAGCCGCTGGATGGCGTGCGGCCGCTCCTCGCCGCCCACCTCGGCCAGCGTGCGCTGCACCCAGAGCCGGTCCTCGTCGGACATCCGCGTCTCGTACGCGAGCCGGGTGAGCGTGGCGAGCCCGGTCTGCCGCTCCACATCGGAGCCGTTGGTCACGAGGACCTTGGCGGCCTCGGTGCGCTTGGTGACGGAGAGCCGGGCGTCCCCGGCAAGGCCGGTCAGCACCCCGCTACCGGGGACCCGCTGCTGGATCGCGCGCAGGAGCTGGTTGAGAGCGGGGACCGTGCGGTCGGCGATGCCTCGGATCTCACGTACCGCGTGCGCGGCGAGCGCCATTACCTCTTCCTTGGCGGGGCCGCCGCTCAGCCCGCCGCCGTCCTCGATCACGGTGGCCGCCTCGCGGATGCCCGGAAACTCGCGCCGGCGGCCGGGATCGAGCAGTGCCTTGTACACCGGGACGGGGTCGTTGCCGGCGCGGGCCCAGCCGGCGAAGGTGAACATGCCGAGGCTGTCCGGGCCGCGGGCGAGCACGCTGCGCGGCCACTCGTCGGCGTCGAACCCGGGCACGCCGTGCCGGGCGGCCAGGTATTCGGCGAAGCTCTGGTGGACGAACCCGAGATCCTCGCCCTGCGACACCACGAGCCCCGTGCTGAGCAACAGCTCGCGGAGGTGCTCGTCCGTCACGCCGAGCGGACGCTTGCGCTCCTGCGCCCGGATCCACGCGCTGGCCAGCGCCAGCAGCGAGCCCCTGTTGCCGCGCATGTACCCGAGGGCGACGTGGCTGAGGCACTCCAGCCGGGAGTCGAAGAGGAAGTCGCCGTACTCCTGTGCCGCCGGGCCGTGCGGGGCCAGCTGCTCCTGCAGCAGCTGGCGGCTGCCGAGCCGCTGGTTGCGATGGGTCAGCAGCACGGTGACGAAGACCTCGTACAGGCCGGCGCGGTCCATGGGCATGTCGGTGGTGGGCTGCTCCTCGTAGACCACGGCGGCGATCGTGGCGAGCAGCGGGACGCGGACGAGCGGGGCGAGGCCGCTGGTGTGGATCGTGTCCAGGAAGTCGCGCGGGCTGATCGGGGACCGCTCGCCCAGGGCCGGACGGAACCAGTTGGTGGCGAACTGCTCCACCGCGTCCGAGTCGAACGGGCGCAGCACATACTCGCCGAGCCGGTCGACCTGGTCGGGGCCCATCAGGCTGGAACGGAGGCGGACCAGCTCGCTCTCCGCGAGCCGCCGGCTGGTCACCACGAAGCGGGCCGCGGCGCCGAACTCCGCCACCCGCAGGGCGAGCATGTCGACCAGCCGCCGGCGCTTCGTCGTGTCGATCACCTCGTCGAGCCCGTCGACGAGGATCAGCCACTCCGCGCCGGCCACCGGGGGCGCCTGGAACATCTCTGGCGGCACGCCCAGGTCCTGGTAGCCGCCGAGCTCGTTGTTGACCGCCAGGGCGACGGACTCGAACCAGGCCCGCTGCCCGAGCAGGTCGGTGGCGGTCGCCCGGATCGCCACGACGCGACCCATCGCGGGTTCCCCGTCTCCGGCATCGGCCATCGCCTCCTCGGGGCGCAGCCACCAGGCGGCGCACTCCGCCACGAGCTGCTGCAGCAGCGTGGACTTGCCGCCGCCGGGGCCGCCGAGCACGAGGGCGTTGCGGTGGCGGCGGAGCATCTGGATCGGCGAGATGACGTCCGGCGGCGCGGGCGCCGCACCGATCACGGGCTTCGCACCGAGGCCCCGCGCCTCGGTGCGCTGCTCCACGTAGATGGTGGACAGCGGCGGCGCGGCCCGCCGGGTGAGCTGGGCCAGCCGGTACGGGTAGTGCTTGGCCACCTCCCGCTGCGCCCGCAGCATCCGGGCCAGCGGCGAGCCCGCGCGCGGCCGGGTGAGCGGCGGGCGGCTGCGCATGTGCGCGGTGAGCAGCCGCTGATGCTTCCGGAAGAACGACGCGACCGTGCCGGACGGCAGCACGAAACCCGACTCGCCCTTGCTGAGCGCACCGGACTTGACCATCCCGCGTACCAGGCCCGCGGCGTCGACCGCGGGCGCGCCGCTGAGCCCCGGCACGATGTGGCGGGCGTCGATCTTCACGTACGCGCCGCTGTGGCCGACGACCGGGACGTCGGAGATATCCGGCTCGGCGTCCTGCTCCGGACGGAAGACGCTCCGCTCCGGCGTGTACCGGCTGAAGCCGAAGATCCGCAGGGTCCGCTCGCCGCGGCCGAGGCTGGTCTGCTCCAGATAGGGCGTTGGATTGTCCAGCGTCTCCACGCCGATGAAGGCCAGATCCGGGTACGGGTACGCGCCCGGCCCGCGGCGCAGGGCCGGCTCGCGGACCAGGACCCGGGCGCGCAACGCCTGCCCGTTCCAGCCGACGACGAGCTCGTCATCGACCTTTTCGACCACGTGGGCGCAGGTGGCCACGACGCGCTGGGCCACGAAGAAGCCACTGCCAAGGAACGTGCCCTCGACGGACGCGAGCTGCACAGCGCACATCTGCGCGAACTCGTCGGAATCTGACCAACTCGTCATCGAGACCCTCGGCGCGATTCGGCACGGCCAATGTGCCAGCGGAATCGGGCAGCGTACCAGCCATGGTCGAGCCATTGACACGTCTGAAACACGTTGACAACATGGAGCGATGATTGGGAGCGCTCCCATCTACCGATGCCCCACCCATCGGGAAGGATCAATGTGACCAGACCCATTGGACGGCTCGCCATAGTCGCTGCGGGCGTCCTGCTCGCTACCGGCCTCACGGCTTCATCCGCGCAGGCGGAGGGGCCCGAGCAGATCGTCAACGGCACCTTCGACAGCGGGCATGCCCCCTGGTGGGGGACTGCCAACATCACCCTCGACTCGAGCAGCGGCCAGCTCTGCGCCAACGTGCCCGGCGGCACCACCAACCCGTGGGACGTGATCATCGGGCAGGACAACGTGCCCCTAGTCAGCGGGGAGACCTACGCATACACCTTCTTCGCCACCGCCACACCGGCCAAGGTGGGCAAGGCGCTCATCCAGCTCCCGGTCGACCCGTGGACGCAGTTCATGAGTGCCAACCCGGAGCTGAGCGTCTCCGGTAACCAGTACACGTACACGTTCACGTCGCCGGTGGACCTGCCCAACGCGCAGGTCGTGTTCCAGATCGGTGGCAGCACCGACGCGTGGCGCTTCTGCGTCGACAACATCTCGCTGACCGGTGGTGCGGTGCAGGAGCCGTACGAGCCGGACACCGGACCGCGGGTGCGGGTCAACCAGGTCGGCTACCTGCCCAACGGCCCCAAGAACGCCACCCTCGTCACCGAGGCGACCGCGGCCCTCCCGTGGCAGCTGAGGAACGCGGCCGGCAAGCTCGTCGCGTCCGGGCGTACCACCCCGCGGGGCGTGGACACCTCCTCCGGGCAGAACGTGCACAGCCTCGACTTCAGCCGCTACACCAAGTCGGGCGCCGGCTACACGATCGTGGCGGACGGGGAGACGAGTCACCCGTTCGACATCAATGAGGGCTTCTGGGAGAAGCTGCGCACCGACGCGCTGAAGTTCTACTACACCCAGCGCAGCGGCATCGAGATCCAGGAGAGCCTGCGCCCCGGCTACGGGCGCCCCGCCGGCCACATCGGCATCGCGCCCAACCAGGGTGACACCAACGTGCCCTGCCAGCCCGGCGTCTGCGACTACACGCTGGACGTCTCCGGCGGCTGGTACGACGCCGGCGACCACGGCAAGTACGTCGTCAACGGCGGCATCTCGGTGTGGCAGTTGCTGAGCGAGTACGAGCGTTCCGGCGAGCCGTGGAAGCTGCGCGACGGCACGCTCAACATCCCGGAGAGCCGCAACCGGGTGCCGGACATCCTCGACGAGGCCCGGTGGGAGCAGGAGTTCCTGCTGAGCATGCAGGTGCCGGCCGGTAAGCCGCTCGCCGGCATGGTCCACCACAAGATCCACGATCAGACGTGGACCGGGCTGCCGCTGCTGCCGCACGTCGACGATCGCCTGCGCGAGCTGCACCCGCCATCGACCGCGGCGACGCTCAACCTGGCCGCCACGTCGGCCCAGGCGGCGCGCGTCTTCTGGCCGTACGACCGGGCCTTCGCCCTGCGCAACCTCGCGGCCGCGAAGACCGCGTGGGCGGCGGCGAAGGCACACCCGGACGTCATCGCCGACCCGGCCGATGGCAACGGCGGTGGCACGTACAGCGACCCGGACGTGAGCGACGAGTTCTACTGGGCGGCCGCCGAGCTGTACATCACCACCGGCGCGCGGGAGTTCAAGGACGCCGTGCTCGCCTCGCCGCACCACACCGCCGACATCTGGCGGGAGCGCGGCTTCGACTGGGGCAACACCGCCCAGCTCGGCCGCCTCGACCTGGCCACCGTCTCCAACAACCTGCCCGACCGCCATCGCGTGCGGGCGTCGGTGGCGAAGGGAGCCGACAAGTACCTGGCGACGCAGAAGGCGCACCCGTACGGCATCGCGTACGCGCCGAGCGACAACGTGTACGACTGGGGCTCCAACAACCTGGTCATCAACAACCTGGTCGTGGTCGCCGCCGCGTACGACCTGACGGGCAAGGACCGCTACCTCGACGGCGTCGTGCAGGGGATGGACTACATCTTCGGCCGCAACGCGCTCAACCAGTCCTATGTGACCGGTTACGGCGAGGTGGCGTCCAAGAACCAGCACAGCCGCTGGTACGCCCGCCAGCTCAACCCCGACCTGCCCAACCCGCCGGTCGGCACGCTCTCCGGCGGCCCGAACTCGTCGATCCAGGACCCGGTCGCGCAGCAGAAGCTGCAGGGGTGCGTCGCGCAGTTCTGCTACCTCGACGACATCGAGTCGTGGTCGACCAACGAGCTGACCATCAACTGGAACGCGCCACTGGCCTGGATCTCCGCGTTCATCGCGGACCAGGGCAAGGGCTAGAGCGGCTAACTAGATAGGCACTGTCGTGGCTACCGCGACCAGCTCGCTGGTGTGGGATCCGGCGATCCCCACGTCCGGCGGGCGGGGGCGGTAGCCCGGCAGGCCGCTCAGCCCGTCGCTGCCGTCCATCACCCGCAGGCTTACCCTGCCCGCGGGACCGTTGGACGGCCGCAGCACCAGCTCCACCTCCACGCCCTCGGGCGGCGGGGCGTGAAACACCATGCCGAACGACCATCGTTCGCCCTCGCGGCCCACCGGCGCGGGCTGGCCGGCGACGCGGGCCGAGACGACCGCGGCGGTCGCGGCGTCCACGTGCAGGGAGAGCAGTCGTACGGGGCGCTGCGGCCGCACCCGGAGGAGTACGTGCCGCTCGCCCGAGGCGCTGCGCAGCTGCTGAACCTCCACTGTGGGCGCTTGTAGTGGAGCCACCTCGGCCGGCCCGGCGCGGAAGTCGTCGTCGCCGAGCCCCGGGAAGTCGGCCAGCGGCGCCGGGTCACCGGAGACGTACCGCGACGTCCACTCCTGCTCGGTGCTCTCCTGGCTGAGCCACGCCGCCTTGCCGGTGCCGGTGTCGAGCGCGTACATGAGGTGGGTCGGCGACGGGTGCTCCGCGTCGAAGCCGTCCGCCGACAGCCCCACCACGGTGAACACCACCGCGGCCACCCCGCTCGCGAGCCCTGGGTACATGGCCCGCCGCCGGGCCAGCATCGCGGCCATCGCGCGCTGCCCGCCCGCCTCGGCGAAGAGCAGGTCGACCACCGGCAGGGCGGCGAGCCCCAGCAGCACCGAGAAGAGCGCGCCCACCGCCCCCATCGCCAGCCCCAGCGCGGGGAAGAGCAGGGTGACCGTGGGCAGCAGGATCACCGTGGCGACGGCCGCGACGGCCGTCACCGCCACGACCCCGACGCGGGGCACGGCCAGCGCGAGCAGGCCACCGATCGCGGCGGCCAGGGCCGGGAGGCTCGTCAGGTACGACCCGCCGGGCGCGACGGCCGCGAGGGCGAGACCGAAGACGACGAGCCAGCCGAGGCCCCCGATGGCCAGGGACGCTGGGCCCAGGCGGCGACGTAGCAGCGCGTACCAGGTGAAAAGGACCAGCGCGGAGAGGGAGACGACCGCGAGCCGAAACCACAGTGGACGGTATGGGTCGGCCATTTCGGTGTAGCCCGGCCGTATCGCGGCGAGGATGGCCCACAGCACCTGTGCCAGCACCGGCGCGAGGACCACGGGGATGAGGCCGAAGCCGAAGCCGGCCGCCAGCCGTGGCCACGTCGTGCGGCCGTGGCGGCGGGCCAGCCAGGCCAGCGCGGCGGTCGCGATCAGCGCGGCGAGCGCCAGCGGCCAGGTCAGCCAGCCCGGGTAGCGGAACAGGCCGCCGGGGACCGGGAAGTACGTGGCGTCACCATTAGTCTCCATAGTGGACAGATCGACCCGGCCGAACTCGCGGGCCAGCGCGAGCGCATTGTCACCGTGCTGCTGGAGGCTGTCCCGGTGCATGCTGGCCGGGGTGTCCAGCGGCGTGTGGTAGACCGCCGCGCCGTCGATGTACGCGGAGTTGAGCCCGGCGAAACCCTTGTCCAGAAAGGGGGTGAAGTCGGTGTCGTTCGGCAGCAGGCGATAGACCTCGACGGCGAACGACGTGCCCACCGGGTGCGGCGCGGCCCGCCCGAAGACGTCCACCAGCGCGGCGTTGCGCCGGGACGTCTCGAACGTGATGACCGGCCCGCTGCTGCCGCGCGCCTCGAGGTTGAGCACCACGCCACCGTTCGCGGCGAGGGGGTGGGAGGAGACGAACGCGGAGGCGCCGCAGAGGCACGCCTCCTCGGCGTCGGTCAGCACGAACACCACGTCGTTGCGCGGCCGCGGCCCGTTGGCCAGAGCCCGCGCCACCTCCAGGATCGTGGCCACGCCCGCGCCGTCGTCGTTTCCACCCGGACCCACCTGTACCGAGTCGTAGTGGGCGACCAGGAAGACGCGGCCGGTAGAGGCGGTGCCGGGCAGGGTGGCCACCACGTTGCGGACCCGGGCGAAGGTCTCGCCGCCCGCGCCACCGGAGAGCTGGCCGGCCTCGGTGCCCACGGTGTCCTGGACGGTCGGCGACAGACCGATGTCGCGGAGCGTGGTCACGATCCGGTCGCGGTTTCGGTCGTTCGCGGCGCTACCGGCCACGTGGGTCTGCGCGCCGAGCGCCTCCACGTGGGTGTAGGCGCGCGCGGCGCTGAACTCCCCGGCCGGCGTATCCGGGCCGCGCGGAGCCGGCGGACGGAGGTCGAGCAGGGTGATCGCACCCACCGCGACCAGCGCGGCGACGGCAGCCAGGGCGGCCAGGCCACGGTGGCGGGGGCGGGTCAGCGCGCGGTCCGCGGGGGCTTCCAGATCCACGACCATGGCTGACATCATGCGTCCGCGAGGCCGCCCACACACCCACCGGGGGCGGCGGGTCGCCGGCACTGCCGCGCGTGGCCTAGCGTGTTGGCATGTCTGTCGCAGGTATGTCAGCGCGGCGCTCCCAGGGAGCGGTGCGATGACCGTCGTGCCTCCGCGGGCATATCCGTACGGAGGGGCTGATCCGGGCACCACCATGCCCAGCGGCGAGCGCCTGCGGGTGCTCCTCGTGGAGGATGACGACGCCGACGCCTTTCTCGTGGGCGAGCTGCTCGCCGAGGCCGACGCCAAGGTCGACCTCGCCGTGGCCACCAGCCTCACCGAGGCACGCGAGCGGCTCGCCAGCGTCGACTGCATCCTGCTCGACCTCGGTCTCCCGGACGCGCAAGGGCTCGACGGGCTCCGCCAGGTGCTCGCGATGGCCGTGCACGCGGCCGTCGTCGTGCTGACCGGCCGCCAGGACGAGCCCCTCGGCGTCGGCGCGGTGGCCGAGGGCGCCCAGGACTATCTGCTCAAGGGGCAGGTCGACGGGGTCCTGCTGACCCGGGCCCTGCGCTATGCCGTCGAGCGCAAGCGGTCCGACGAAAACGCCCGGCGGCTGCGTGAGGTGGAGCTGCGCCAGGAGGAGTCGGCCCGCCTGGAGCGCGGCCTGCTGCCACAGCCGATCATGACCACCGACGTCGTCCAGACCCACCCCTTCTACCAGCCGGGCCGGCACGCCGCCGTGATCGGTGGCGACTTCTACGACGTGGTGCAGGCGGGCGACCGCCTCCACCTGATCGTCGGCGACGTCTGCGGCCACGGCGCGGACGAGGCGGCGCTCGGCGTCGAGCTCAGGGTGGCCTGGCGCGCGCTGACCCTCGCCGGCGTGCCCGAAGACGCCGTGCTGCCGGCGCTGGAGCAGGTGCTGATGAGCGAGCGGAGGGCGCGGGAGATCTTCGCTACCGTCGCCACCGTGACCCTCGACCTGCCCGGCAACCGGGCGACGGTGCGGCTCGCCGGCCATCCGCCACCCGTGCTGCTCTCCGGCGGCAAGGTCGAGCCGGTGCCGGCGCCGCACGGCCTCCTGCTCGGTGTCCAGCCCCGCCCGCCACGCCCATACGACCTGGAGTTCGACGGTGAGGACTGGTCGCTGCTGATGTATACGGACGGCCTCATCGAGGGGCGGATCGGCCGTGGCAACGAGCGGCTCGACGTGGGTGGCCTGTGCGCGCTGCTCGCCGAGCCGGAGGCGCGCCAAACGCCTCTTCCCGACCTGCCGCGGTGGCTGCTGCGCCGGGCGGAGGACGCCAACGACGGCCCCCTGGTCGACGACGTCGCGGTGCTGCTGATCTCGAGGGGTGCGGGTCGGTGAGGCGGTCCTGGAGCCTGCGGCAGCGGGTCACGGCGCTCTGCGCGGTGGTCGGCGGGCTGCTCGCGCTGGTCGCGATCGGCGCCGCGGCCACCGCCGCGGCCACCCGCGCGCAGGTCGACACGCTGGCCAACCGCGCCACCCCGCTGCGCACCGGCTCGGAGTCGCTGCTCACCGCGCTCGTCGACCAGGAGACGGCGGTCCGCGGCTTCGCGCTCAGCGGCAACGCGGCCGATCTCACGCCGTACACGGACGGGATCGCCGAAGAGCGCCGGCTGACCGACGACATGAATGGGCTGATCGACGGCGAGCAAAACATCCGGGAGAGCCTGGAGCGGCTAGGCGTCGAGGCGGCCAACTGGCGGCGCGACGTCGCGGAGCCGGTCATCTCCGCGGTGCGCGCACAGGGCCCCGAAGCCGGCCAGGCACTGATCACCGACGCGTCCCGGCAGCGGTTCGACCGGGTGCGGGCCGCCGCCGGGGCACTGCAGGGCGAGATCCGTACCTTCCGCGACCGGACCGCCGACGACGCCAAGGGCAGCAGCAGCGTCCTCGTCGTGCTGCTCATCGCGGCCACGGTGATCGTGCTGCTCGCCGGCATCGCGTTGCTGATCTCGCTGCGCCGGCTGGTGATCGAGCCGCTGACCAGCCTGGCTGAAGACGTCCGGAAGGTGGCCGACGGCCAGTACGAACACGCGATCTCCACCAAGGGACCGCCCGAGCTCGCCAGCCTCGCGGGTGACGTCGACGGCATGCGCCGCAAGATCGCGTCAGACCTGGCCGAGGTGCGCGGGGCACGGGAGCGGATCGAGTGGGTCAACGGCCAGCTCCAGACGCAGGCCGAGGAGCTGATGCGCTCCAACCGCGATCTGGAGCAGTTCGCGTACGTCGCCTCCCACGACCTCCAGGAGCCGCTGCGCAAGGTGGCCAGCTTCTGCCAGCTGCTCCAGCGGCGGTACGCGGGCCAGCTCGACGAGCGCGCCGACCAGTACATCGCGTTCGCGGTGGATGGCGCCCAGCGGATGCAGCGGCTGATCAACGACCTGCTCGCGTTCTCCCGGATCGGGCGCATGACCTCGGGCTTCACCGAGGTCGACCTCAACACGCTGATGACCGACGTCGCCAGCCAGACCGAGTCCGCGCGCAACTACGCCAACGGCGAGCTGACCTGGGACGACCTGCCTACGGTGCTGGGCGAGCAGGCCCTGCTCACCACACTGCTGGCCAACCTGGTGAGCAACTCGATCAAGTTTCGCCATCCCGATCGCACGCCCAGGGTGCACATCTCCGCGGCGCGGGTCGGTGAGGAGTGGGAGATCAGCTGCCGAGACAACGGCATCGGCGTCGAGCAGGAGTTCGCCGACAAGATCTTCGTGATCTTCCAGCGGCTGCACGCCAAGGACTCGTACCCGGGCACCGGCATCGGGCTGGCCATCGCAAAGAAGATCGTCGAATACCATGCCGGCCGGATCTGGGTCGAGCCGGACGTCGACGAGGGTACGGTGATCAGGTTCACCCTGCCTGTGCTCGTCGGGAGCGAGGAGGACCCGGCAAGCGAGGATGAGCCGGCAAGCGAGGATGAGCCGGTGCGAGACAGCCAGGTGAACGCGTGAGCGAGCGAGCGAAGGAGTCGCGGTGACCGTTCCTGCCGACGGGAGGAGCCCGATCGAGGTCCTGCTTGTCGAAGACGATCCGGGTGACGTCCTGATGACGCAGGAAGCCTTCGAGGAGCACAAGCTTCGCAACAACCTCACCGTGGTCACCGACGGCGACGCCGCCCTCGCCTACCTGCGCCGCGAGGGTGAGTTCAAGGACGCCGTCCCGCCGGACCTCATCCTGCTCGACCTCAACCTCCCTCGCCGCGACGGCCGCGAGGTGCTCGCCGAGATCAAGAAGGACGAGCGGCTCGGGCGCATCCCCGTGGTCGTGCTCACCACCTCGCAAGCCGACGAAGACATCCTGCGCAGCTACGAGCTCCACGCGAACGCGTACGTCACCAAGCCCGTCGACTTCGACCGCTTCATCGCCGTCGTCCGCCAGATCGACGAGTTCTTCGTCAGCGTGGTGAAGCTGCCGCCTCGTGGCTGACCTGGTCGACTCGGTCGGGCAGCTGCTGCGCGAGGCGGCGGCCACCGTGGTGCTGCCGTCCTTTCAACATCTGGCCGAGGGCGAGATCGAGGAGAAGGCGCCCGGCGAGCTGGTCACGGTCGCCGACCGGCGGGCCGAGACGCTCATCGCCGACGGCCTCCGCGCGCTCCTGCCCGAGTCCGTCGTGGTCGGCGAGGAAGGCGTCGCCGCCGACCCGTCCGTGCTCGACCTGCTCCGCGAGCCCGGCCCGGTCTGGATCGTCGACCCGATCGACGGCACCGGCAACTTCGCCGCCGGGCACGGCCCCTTCGCCATCATGGCCGCGCTCGTCCGCGGTGGTGCTCCCGTGGCCGCCTGGATCCTCGACCCGCTGTCCGGCACGCTCGCGGTCGCGGAGTCGGGTGCCGGCGCGTACGTCGACGGCGTCCGCACCGCCCTCCCCGGCGACGCGACCAGGCCACTGCGCGGCGCCGCGATGAACCGCTTCCTCCCCGCCGATCTGCGGGCCCGCGTCCAGCGCGGCCTGACGGCCATCGACGAGGTGCTGCCGGGCCTGCACTGCGCCGGACGCGAGTACATCGACATCGTCACCGGCGCGCAGGACTTCGTGCTCTTCTGGCGCACCCTGCCGTGGGACCACGTGCCGGGCGCGCTGCTGGTCCGCGAGGCGGGTGGGGTGGTCCGCCGGCTTGACGGCGGCTCCTACGACCTGACGGCGGACGGCTACGGCCTACTGGTCGCCGCCGACGAAGCCACCTGGCAGCGCGTCCACGCCACCCTGCTCAGCTGACGCGGCGCTCAGTCGTCATCGCCGCCGCCTTTGCCCGAATTGTCCTTGTCGCCGCCCTTGCCCTTACCCTTGCCGGAGTTGTCGCCGGGCGGGCTGGCCTTCTCACCAGCGGGCGGCGGCGGGGTGGGGCGCGCGGCGGGCGGCTGCTCGGCCTGCGGCGCCCCGGAGACGAGCGCCTCGCACTCGGTGCCGTCCACGGCGAAGGCCGTCGGCAGCGGGTTGCCCTTCTCGTAGCGGCCGGTCACGCCCATCGCGACCGAGTCGCCGGCGGCGATCGGATGGTTGCCCGCCGGCTGGATCACCACGTTGCGGCCGGTCTGCGCGAAGCCCACCGGCCGCGCGTCGACCAGGCGCTGGTCGCCGGGGAACGCGAATGTCAGCCGCCAGCCCTCGACCGCCTTGCCGCCGGCGTTCGTCACGGTCAGGTCGGCGTGAAACTCGCGGCCCGAGTCGCGCTTCAACGCGTACGTCACCGAGCAGGCCGCGGAGGGCTGGGCCGTGGATTCGGGCAGCGTCACCGCCGCGGCGGCACCCGAGCCGGCCGTGCCCGACGGGGTCCGGTTGCCGTTGACCCACAGCCCTCCGGTGACGGCGAGCAGCGCGGCCGCCGCGAGCACCGCGCCCGCCCACTGGCGGCTGCGCGACGGGGCGGCCGGAGCCGCGAGCGGCACCCACGCCGGTGTGGAGAACGATGCCAGCACGCCCGCCGCCTCCGCGCTGGTGGGCCGGGCCTCCGGCCGCTTGGCGAGGCAGCGCCGGCACAGGAGGGCGACCGCCTCGGGCAGTCCCTCGACGGGCGGCAGCGGGCCGGGATCGGAGTACCGGTGGGCGCGGAGCATCTGCGTGGTGGTGGCCACCTCCCACGGCAGGTGGCCGGTCAGCGCGCGGTAGAGGAGCAGGCCCAGCGCGTACACGTCGGTGGCCGGCGAGACCTGCCCGCCCTCCAGCCGTTCCGGGGCGAGATAAGCCGGCGTGCCCAGGAGCTCGCCCTCGGGTGTCACGTCGCTCGCGCCGATGAGTGCGGAGATGCCGAAGTCGACGACCTTGGCGCCGCTGGTGGTGAGCATGACGTTGGAGGGCTTCACGTCGCGGTGCACGACGCCGTTCGCGTGTGCGACGGCGAGCGCTGACGCCACCTCGGCGCATGCCTTGACCGCCTCGGGCCAGGGCAGCGGTCCGTCGTGGTCGAGCGCCGCCGACATCGACTGGCCGTCTATCAGCTCCATGACGACGTACGGCGCGCCGTCCTGCTCGCCGTAGTCGTAGACGTTGGTGATGTGCGGGTGGCAGAGCTTGCCGGCGGCCTGCGCCTCGGCACGCAGCTGCCACCGGAAGTTGGGGTCGGTGGCGAGCCGGGGCGCGAGCACCTTGATGGCGACCGGCCTGTCGAGCACCTCGTCGTACGCCCGCCAGACAACCGCCATCCCGCCCGCACCGAGCCGCGCGGAGAGGCGGTACCGACCACCCAGCACCGTCATACATGGTCAGTTGCCCAGGCGGACGGCGACGAAACGCCGAGCTCAACAGGATCGTTCGGTCGCGGCGGCCAAGACCCCCCGCAGACCTAGGGCGAGGCGAGTAGCTGGTCGACGGGCGCGAAGTCGTCGGTGAGCACCCGGGCATCCCGCACGAAGGCATCCAGATCAGCACCGGCGAGCAGCGTGACCGGCTCCAGCGCGGTGCTGGTCAGGTGGGCGCGGATGCGGTCGAGCGGCAGTGCCGCGTCGGAGGCGACGATCACGAAGTTGGCCCCCTCCTCGCCGGCCAGCGCCTCGGGCGGGCCGATCAGCGCCACGTGCGGGAAGACGTCGGCCACGGTCGCCATCTCGGCCCGGATGAAGCGCAGAGGTGGGTAGTCGATGACGTTCTGCGCGTACACGCCGGAGGGGCGCAGCGTCCGGTGGATCTGCTCGGCCATCTCCCGGGTCGCGAGGTGCCATGGCACCACCAGGTGGCCGAAGGCGTCGCCGACCACGAAGTCGACGCTCGCCGCCGGGCGGGCGGTGACCAGCACGCGGGCGTCGCCGACGACCGGAGTCAGGTCGGGGCCGGTGGTCAGCTCCAGCTCGCGGCGGGCCAGGTCGACGAGCCCGCCGTCGATCTCGTACACCTCGTTGGTGCTGCCCGGCCGGGTGGCGTTGAGGTAGCGCGGCATCGTGAACCCGCCGCCGCCCAGGTGCAGCGCGTCGATCCGCTGGCCTTCCGGCGCGAACGCGTCGGCGACCGCACCGAGCCACTGGGTGTACGCGAACTCCAGGTGCTCCGGATTGCCCAGGTCGACGTACGAGTGGCGGGCGGAGTTGAGCATCAGCACGCGGCCGAACGGATTGGCCGGGTCCTCGACGACGCTCGCACAGTGGTAGGCCGTCTCGATGTCGCACGGGTTGGGCGCCACTGTGGACAGTCCCGCGCCGGCCAGGCCGACGGCGGCGAGCACCGCGCGGGCGCGGGGCGGCGCGGTCACCGGGTCGCGGCGGCGCAGGTACACGCCGAGGCCGATGCCGATCGCGGCCAGCAGCCCCGCCAGACCCAGGATGATCACGCTGGTGGGCAGCGCGGCGACCAGCACGAACCCGGTCACGAGCGTGGCCGTGATGCCGCCGAGCGTGCCGATGCTGGAGAGCTTGCCGACCACCTGGCCGGTGCGCTTGAGGTCGCCGAGCTGGAGCTTGACCACCAGCGGGGTGATGCCGGCGAGCAGCGCGGCGGGCACGAAGACGGCGAGGGCGGTGAGCAGGATGATGCCGGTGTCGGCGTTTCCGCGCAGCCCTTCGCCGGCCCACCGCACGACCGGCAGCGTCACGGCGGTCGCGATGGCGGCGAGCACCAGCGCCGGGGCGAGCAGGCGGCGCGGGTCCTGCCGGTCGGCGAGGAAGCCGCCGAGCCACGCCCCGTACGCGATCGCGCCGAGTGCCACGCCGATCACCGCGCTGGTCACCTGGAGGGTCACCCCGACGTACGGCCCGACGAGGCGCAGCGCGACCGTCTCCAGCACGAGGACGGCACCGCTGGCCAGGAAGACGAGGGCGGCCGCGAGCTTGGGGGGCAGCGGGCTGGCCGGTGGGGAGGGCTCCATCAAGGAGAAGGGTAGTCAGACCATCGAGAGGTGCACGTGGTTGGTGTGCCTGGCCGCCGCGCTGCCGCTGCCGCTGTAGGCCCGCCAGCCCGAGCTGGGCGACCAGATCTGCCGGTACCAGATCACGTAGAGCACGCCCAGGCGGTCGGCGTTCTTGATGAAGAACGAGGCCAGCCGGTCGCCGTACGACTTGTCGCCGCCGGTCGCGTCGCTGTTTTTGAACGTCCCCTCCGCCGACGAGAAGTCACACGCCCGGCCCAGCGGGTGCTCGCCACCGCCGCCGCTGCGCTTGCAGGAGGTGTACCGCTTGAAGCCCGCCGCCCGGGCCTCGTTGTAGGCGTGCAGCGTGCGGGCGGTGATGCAGCCGGTGGTGGTCGGGTCATCGACGATGCACCGCTCGCTCGGCCAGGAGCCGTCGGAGTTGCGCGGGGCCGGCTTGGCCAGCGGTGAGTTGGTGGCGACGAATCCGCCGGCGGTGCCGATGCCGAGCGCCTTCTCCAGGTCCTTCTTCTTCGCCGCCATGATGGCGACCTGCTTGGTCTGCTCGCGGATCTCGTTGTCGATCGCCGCCTTGGTACGCGCGACCTCTTCGCGCGCCTCGGTGAGCCGGCGCATCGCGCTGCCGTCGCGCTGGGCGAGCAGCTCGAGGCCGGACGCCCGCTGCAGGAACTCGTTGGGCGAGGCGCTGTTGAGCATCAGGTTGATCGGCGTGAGCCGGCCGACGCGGTAGGACTCGGCGGCGAGCACGGCGACCTCGGCCGTGATCGAGGCCAGGTCGCCCTCGACCTTCTTCAGCTGGAGGCTCAGCTCGAGCTGGCGCTTCTTCGAATTGGCCAGCTTGGCCTTGGCGTCGATGTGGGCCTTGTTGGCCGTGGCCAGCTGGGTCCGCAGGGCCTTGGTGCCGCCCTCGTCGTCGGTATTGGGGGCCGCGACCGCCGGCCCGGTGGCCGCACACGCCAGCACGAGACCGAGCAGCACCGCAAGGGGACGACGAAGCACGGTGCAGCAGCCTACCGGACCCATCAGTCCCTTAAGTCACACGAGCCTCAGATTTAAGGCTCCCTTGCACTACCAGATCGGACGGATCATGTCACGGAGAACCCGCCGTCTACGAAGAGCGTTTGCCCCGTCACGTAGGCGCTCGATCCGCTCGCGAGGAACACCGCCGCCCCGGCGAAGTCCGCCAGCTCGCCGTTGCGCCCCAGCATCGTGCGCGCGGCGGCCGCGGCCGCCCGGTCCGGGTCGGCGAAGAGCTCGGCGGTCAGCGGCGTGCGTACGATCCCGGGCGCGATCGCGTTGGACGTGACGCCGTGCCGCGACCAGGCCTCGGCCTGCGAGCGGGTGAGCCCGGTCAGGCCCGCCTTCGCGGCACCGTACGCGCCGCTGTTGCCGTACGCGCGGACCGACTGCTGCGAGGCGATGTTGATGATCCGGCCCCAGCCCCGCGCCGCCATCGGCGGGCCGAAGCGCTGCCCGAGCAGGAAGGGCGCGTCGAGGTTGGCGGAGATCGTCGCGTCCCAGTCGTCGTCGGTCAGCTCGGACAGGTGGGGGCGCCGGTTGATCGCGGCCGAGTTGACCAGGATGTCCGGCTCGCCGTACCACTTGACGGCCGCCTCCGCCGCCTCCCGCAGCGCGCCCCGGTCGGCGAGGTCCGCGGGCACCGCCGCCGCCTCCACCCCGGCGGCGGCGAGCTCGGCGACGGCCGTCGCCAGCGGCGCCTCGCGCCGCGCGACCACCACCACCTTGGCGCCCGCGCGGCCGAGGGCTTCCGCGATGGCCCGGCCGATCCCCGAGCTGCCACCCGTCACGAGCGCCACGCGCCCGGCCAGCGAAAAGAGACTCTCCAGGTACGTGGACACATGTCGATCTTAGTTTTGGCGAGCTACCACGGCACGACGCCCGCGTCGTCGAAGAAGCCAGCGGTCGGCCCGTCCTCCGGGAGGGTGGCGAGGCGCACGGCGGCGATCGCCCCCTGGGCCGGCGTGCGCGGTCCGGCGTGGCCGTTGAGGTTGGTCGCGCAGTAGCCCGGATC
>Ga0214467_1000011_pt1 | contig 62185 bp, 52 predicted proteins | sample RVTome_8_FD_187339 | JGI IMG/M metagenome (GOLD analysis project Ga0214467, IMG submission 187339) | Soil microbial communities from uranium-contaminated site in the Upper Colorado River Basin, Wyoming, United States - RVT160D0 HiSeq ...
CCGAGTGTTACGGGCCGGGCCTGCACAAGCTTCCGGTCGGCCCGCGCAAGGTCGTCTTCGACCAGGGGCCCTACCACACGTTCGACCACGCGCCGTTCGCCAGCACCGAGCGCGGCGCGCCGTATTCGACGGTCCGCGACCTCACCGCGCTCCTCACCGTCTCGGAAAATGGGCAGGCGCTGCTCAGCCACACGTTTCCGGGCATCCCGGTACACCTGACTCGCCTCGTGATCGACAACGGGGTCTTCCGGCCGGGCGAGCCCGCTGTCGCGCGCCGGGTGGCCTACCTGCTCAACCGGCGGCCGGCGGAGCGCGAGCACCTCCTGCACGTCCTGCGCTCGCGCGGCGCGCTGGACGGCTGGGAGCTGGTGCCCATCCAGGGCCGCACCGAGGCGGAGACGGCCGAGCTCATGCGCGGCTGCCCGCTGTTCTTCAGCTTCAGCGACCGTGACGGTTTCGGCCTCCCGCCGGCCGAGGCGATGGCCAGCGGCTGCTACGTCATCGGCTTCACCGGGCTGGGTGGACGCGAGTTCTTCGACCCGGAGTATTGCGTCCCGATCGAGGAAAACGACGTCCTCGCGTACGCCCGGGCGGCCGAGGCCGCGATGAAGGAGTTCGAGACGGATCCCGACCAGGTAACCAAGCTGGGCGGGCTCGCATCCGATCGGATCCTCTCCCGGTACACGCACGAGGGCCTCCGCGACGACCTGCTCGCCTTCTACCGCCCGCTGCTGGACGGCTGAGGACGCCCATGCACCGGATCGCGAGGGATGACCAACCGGTCCCGACGCAGCACCGACCGCGGCACGCCGACCCGGACGACACGGTCGTCCTCGAGCCCATCGGCGACACCGTCGTGCTGCCGGCGATCCGCGACCACCACGCGAGCGACGACACGATCGTCCTGCCCAGGATGGGCGTGGCGGCCAGCTCGTTACCACTTCCGGAGCAGGAGGCCGAGCCGCAGCCCGCCGGTGCGGCTGACGTGGGCCGGTCCGACGCCCGCCTCGGCCACGCGCTGAAGTGGTCGTACGTGCTGACGACGGGTGGGTACGCGGTGATCGCGCTGCTCACCTTCGTGCTGGCCTCGATCCTGAGCCCGCGCGAGTTCGGCGTGCTCGCGATGGCCCTGGTGTGGGTCGCGCTCGCCATGGTGCTGCTGCAGCACGGGCCGACGATGGCGGTGATCCAGCAGGATGACATCACCGAGGACCACGTCAACGCCGCGTTCTGGAGCACGCTGATCGGCGCGGCCGGGTTCTGCGTGGTCTTCGCCGCCCTCGCTCCGCTCTGGGCCGCGCTCAACGGGCTGCCCGAGCTGACCCCGATCTGCTGGGCGCTCACGCCGATGGTGATGATCCAGGCGTTCAACGTGATCCCCGACGCGGTGCTGCGGCGGCGGATGCAGATGCGCGGCATCGCGATCCGTTCGCTGGTGGCCAATCTGGCCGGCGGCGTAGCCGGTATCGGCTGCGCGCTGGCCGGCCTGGGTGTGTGGTCGCTGGTCGTCCAGCAGATCACTTTCCCGACGCTGTACGGCATCATGCTGTGGTCGATCATCGACTGGCGACCGCGCTTCGCGCCGATCCGCAAGTCCTTCCGCGACATCCGCCGCACCTCGCTGCAGACGTACGGCGGCTCGATCGGCAACTACCTGTCGCTACGCTCCGACGTCCTGGTGATGGGCCTTTTCTTCGGCCCGGTCGTCATCGGCCTCTACCGCTTCGCCGCCCGCTTCGCCGAGATGGCCGTAGACCTGACGGCCAGCGGGCTGCACCAAGTCTCGCTCCCCCACCTCGCCCGCCACAGCCAGGACAAACCCGCCCTCGGCCGCGAGCTGGGCCGGCTGATGCACGGCACGGCGGTGCTCGCCTGCCCGGTGCTCGGCATCGTCGCCGGCGTGGCCCAGCCGCTCGTGCTCTTCATCGGCGACCAGTGGGGCGACGCCGGCGGTGCCCTGCGAGTGCTCTGCCTGGTGAGCGCAGTCTGGATGGTGGGCACGCTCTGTGGGCAGGCACTGCAGGCGGCGCAGCGGGCGGGCATCCCCGCTTTGTTCACCTGGATCACGATGGTCTGCGCGATCGCCGGCATCGTCTTCGCGTCGTTGCTCTCCTCCGGCAGCGACACCACGACCAAGCTCATGGCCGCCGCGTGGGCGATGCTGGCCACACAGGTCGTCACGATCACCGCGATGGGCTACGTGACGTACCGCGTGATCCTCAAGGTGTCGATCTGGCCAACCGTCATGGGCGCGCTGCCCGGCGTGCTCTCCGGCGTCGCCGCCGCCGCTGGTGGCGCCGGCGTCTATGCGGTCGTCGACGGCGTGCTCAACAAGTTCCTGGCGCTCGCCGCCAGCGGCACGGCGGCCTCGGTCGCCGCCGCCATCGTGCTGCTCACCCTCGACGGCGAGGTTCGAGGCCGCCTGGCCCGGATCGCCGGCCGCCTGCGCCGCACACCGGCACCGGCGGCCTGACCCCTCGGCAGCGGCCCTCAGCGGACGGCTCGCGGGCGAAACCTGGACCCCGGAGCAAAAGGGGGGCTTCAGGCCTATCGCGCAGCCACCACGAGGTTCAGGAGCAGGTCGAGCGTGGCGGGCGAGGCCTCTGCCTGGCCGGACAGGTACCGCTCCACCCATTCACCGCTCAGCAGGCCGGTATCGGCTGCCGGCGACAGCAGGTCGGGGTACTCGCGCAGGTGGACGGTGACCGCGCGGGCCAGCGTCCCCACGCCGGCCGCCGGCCGGGAGGTACGCCAGAGGTGCCGGCTCAGCTTGCCCACGGCCTTGTTGGTGAAGCCGCGCAGCGTGTTCTCGCCGAGCTGCCGGGAGAGCGTGATCCGGCGGCTCAGCGCGATGGGCCGGAGGCCGGAGCTGAGCGGCAACCGCGCGAGGTCTGGATCAAGCCGGTCGAGCACGCGGACCGCATACCGCGAACCCATGCGATCCTCCGGCGGCACGGTCCGGGCCACCGCGAGCACGCCGGGGTCGAGTAGCGGGTTGGCCACCACGATCGAGGTGGCGGCGTCCGTCAGCGTGAGGCCGGCCCAGCGGTGCAGGCGTTCGGTCAGGTAGAACTCGTCGGCCGCCGTCAGCCAGTCGGTCTGGTAGCCGGCGAAAATCTCGTGCAGGCGGCGGCTGGTGTGCTCTCGCGACTCGGCCGCGAACTCCGGCACGAGTACCTCGTCCGGTACGGCGTTGGCCCAGACCCACCAACGGGCGAGGCGATCGACGAGAACCGGCTCGACCCGGGGGTGCTGGCGCTGCAGGTAGTACGCGCCGCGGGCCAGTTCGCCCCCGTGGCCGCCGAGCCGCGGCCCCGGATCGACCTGCCGCTCTACCCAGTTCAGCACGGCCGCACCGAGCGGCGAACCAGCCGCGTCGAGGCGTACGGCGGCCGCCACCGCCGCGCCGTACGCGACGTCCGGCGGGACGTCCTCCAGGGCGCACAGGTCGATGGTCTGGTGCTTCATGCCGTACCGGCGGGCCAGGCTGGTCGCGACCGGCAGATCCGACGAGCCGGGATAGGTCAGCGTGAGCGCGCGAAACTCCTTGCGGCGGCCCGGGGGGATCGCGGCCAGCACCATACGGCTGTCCAGGCCACCGGAGAGTTCCAGCACCCCACCGGGGTACGCGTCCAGGAATCCCTCGACCGTCCTCCGCAGCCGGTCCGCGTGCAGGTGTACGGCCGCGCTGGTCTTCATCAGGCCGGGTTCCGGGGCCGCCCGCGGGTAAGACTCCGTGGTGAGCTCGCCGTCAGCCAGCCGCCAGATCTGTCCCGGTCCCAGCTTGGTAACGCCGGCGTACGGCGTGCTGGTGCCAAGGTGGTGGCCCACCAGCCGGAATGTGCCGATGGAGCCTCGGTCCAGCGGGGCGTCCACGAGGTCGGCCAGCTCGCGCGCGGAGGTGGAGACCGCGGCCCATCCGTCTCCCCGCACCGCGTACACGTGCCGGAGGCCGACGTGGTCGGTGGCCACGCTCAGCCGGCCGCCGTCGTCGACGGAGACGACCGCGAAGGGCGCGGCGAGTCCGGCAAGGTCACGACCGGTTGCCAGCCGCTCCGAGACGTCGCCCTGGCCGACCGGCTCGCCGTGCCAGGTCCGCACGCCGTGGGCGAGCGAGAACGTCTTGTCCAGGCTCACGCCGGCGTCGCCGCGACCCCATAGGTGTCCTCCGGCCACGGGCCGGGTGGTCGCGCTGGTGATTCTCTTCACATGTCGGACTACCGTGCCGGGCATTGCGCTGACGCCGCTCAGGCCGACGGAGAGCGCCAGCATGAAATGACAGAGCTGCATTCTGTCTCCGTGGGGACCGGATTCGGGGGACAGCCGGAAAAACGCGCGAAGGCGGGTCAGGCTACGGCGAGGTCTGCGGCGATGCCCAGATCCGCCAATGCCTTGCCGATCTCGTTGCGGTACACCGGGTTGGTGATGATGACGGCGCGGACGTCTTGGCCGGCGAGGGTGGCCGGCTCGTCGACCCGGTGGCCGGTCACGGGTAGATACCGTCCCCACTTGGCGGGGTTGACGTCGACCACGGCGGTGAGTCGCCGGTCGCTGTCGGCGTAGTTGAGCAGCTGCACGCCGCGCGACCCGGCGCCCCAGAGCACCGGCCGGGCGCCGTCATCCGCGAGCCGCCGGATGGTCTCGCGCCACCGCTCGCGCTCGGCGTGGTGCCGCGCGTCGAAGTTGGCGATCGCGGCTACCTGACGATTCCGCGCCTCCGCTATGTCGACGGTAGAGACCGGTCCGGTAGAGACCTCCACATAGCGGATGAGCCCGGAGAAGAGCGCTCCGGTGCGCTCCACCCGCCAGCCGGCGCGGGTGGCGATGCGGCAGAGCGCGCTCTCGTTGAGGTATGACACGTGCGGATAGATGACCTCCCAGCCGGCCGTGGACAGGTCGTAACCCGCGTCTGGTACCTGGATGTGCGCGACCACCTGCCGGTCGCCCGCCAGGGTGCGGAGGCGGGCCAGGAAACCGAACGGGTCGGCAACGTGTTCGAGCACGAAGCGGGACACCAGCACGTCGAACGGCGGGAGGTCGCCGGCCAGCGGTGCCGGCCCGCGGCGCAGGTCGGCGCCGGAGGGATCAGGCCCTTCCGGCCCCGCGTAACTGGCGTCGTAGCCGACCCCGGTGCACCCGGCCACCTGGCACAGCTCCCGCAGGAACTCGCCCTGTGCGCTGCCGATTTCGAGCACCTGCTGCCCGGCGAGCGGCAGGCGGGCCGCGAGGTCGCCGATGAGTTCCGAGCAAAACGCCCGAAATGTCGGCGAATGGTAGAGGTTCATGTCCGTCGGCGCGGCCGGGTCGACCAGCGCGTCGTCGAAAGCGAGGTTGCGCACATACGCGCACTCAGGGCAGTAGCCGAGCACGACCCGGCCCACGGGCGACACGAGCGCCTCGCGCTCCGTGGCGAAGTGCAGCCCGGTCTCCACCGGGATGTCGCCGAAGTCACTGAACGGCGTCAGCGCGGCGGTGCCACATGCGTCACAGGTGCGGCCGGGCGCAGCCCCTACGTCCACCGCAGATCCTGGTCGAGCAGCCCGGCCTCCTGCAGCCCCTTGATCCGCTTGAGTCGCTGGTGACGCTCGCCAGTGAGGTCCTCGAGCCGCAGGCTGGTCCGGCGATACTCCTCGATCAGTTGGTCGATGCCCGTGCGCACGGTCCACTGCGGCTTGAAGCCGGGCACCTCGCGGGCGATCAGGTCGCACGAGACACGGTAGTTGCGGGCATCGGTGCCGGCGCCCGCCGCGTACGTCACCGTGCTGTCCGGCACCGCCTCAGCCACGAGCTCGGCCACCGTTCGGATGAGGTAGTTCTCCGCCGACTGGCCGACGTTGTATGCCTTTGCGTGCACCACATCCCGTGGTGCCTCGAGCAGGGCGACGAACGCGGACGCGATGTCGTCGACGTGCACCAGCGGGCGCCACGCCATGCCGTCCGACAGCAGGCGCACCTCGCCGGTGAGGAGGGCGTGCGCGACGAGGTCGTTGACCACCAGGTCGCCGCGGAGTCGAGGCGAGAAGCCATATGCCGTGGCGTTGCGCAGGAAAATCGGCGAGTAGCCCGGGTCGGCGAGCTTCAGCAGGTCCTGCTCGGCGAGGATCTTCGACTCGCCATACGGAGTCACGGGTGCGAACGCCGCGGTTTCGTCCAGCAGATCCTCGGTCACACCAGCGCCGTAGAGGGAGCACGAGGAGGAGAAGAGGAACCGGCTGGCGCCGGCCGCCTTGGCCGCCTCGGCGAGCCGGATCGTCGACCGGTGGTTGACGTCATACGTGAGGTCGGGATTGAGGTTGCCGATCGGGTCGTTGCAGATGGCCGCGAGGTGGATGACGGCATCCGCTCCGGCGCAGTCTTCCGGCCTCACGTCGCGCAGGTCCACTGCCCGGTTTTCCACGCCATCCTCGTACTCGCCGAGCGTGCACTCCGCGTAGAGGCCGACGTCTAGGCCGACGACCTGATGGCCAGCGGCAAGGAGGCGTGGCGTCAGCACGCTTCCGATGTAGCCCTGGTGTCCGGTCACGAGCACGCGCATGAAGACTCCGGTATGGCTGGACGGCAAGACTCGCAGCATAGCGAGGCCCGGACCTGCGATCGAAAGTCTGTGACGGTTATCTGACCTTGCCCGACCTGGCCAGCCCGGCCTACGTATCCTGTGCGGGCCTCCCACTTATGAAGCGAGCGAAGTGACGCCCATGACACGACGCCCACAGGCGACCATCCTCATCGCAAACCTCCCGGCGGAACGGGACCGCCGTGTGATCCGCGAAGCACTCAGCCTCGAGGAGGCTGGCTTCGATGTGACCATCATCGCGCCACGAGGTGACGGCAGCCTGAAGACACTGCCCGGCAGCCGCAACACGCGGCTGAAGCCGTACCCGGTCCATGTCTACGGCTCCGGCGTGCTCTCGTTCGCGTGGGAGTTTCTCTGGTCCTTCGCATGCATCGCCGTGCGCCTGATGGGTGAGGTTTTCGCCGGGCGTGCGCACGCGGTGCAGGTGTGCAATCCGCCGGATGTCTACTGGCCGCTGGCCCTGATGATCCGGGCGATGGGCCGACCGTGGATCTTCGACCACCACGACCTGTGCCCAGAGGTGTACGCCACGCGTGCCGGCGGTCAGCCCAAGAAGCTGGTGTTCCGGGCGCTGGAGCTCTTCGAGTCGCTCACGCTGCGCACCGCTTCGGCCGTCCTCCTCACGAACGAGTCGTTCCGCGACAACGCGTTGCGCCGCAAGGTGTCCCCGGAGAAGCTGACCGTCGTGCGCAACGGGCCGGCGTTCGCGGAGATCGCGGCACCGCCGCGGCATGCGGCGCCCACGGCCGACCTGCCGCACAAGGTGGTGTATCTGGGCGTGCTCGGCCCGCAGGACAACGTCGAGGGCGCCGTCCTCGCGGCCGAGCAACTCGCCCGGATCCGCGGGTGGAACGACTGGCAGATGACGATCGCCGGCGACGGCGAGTCGCTGCCGGCGTTGAAGAAGCTCGCCGCCGATCGCGGGCTCACGGATGTGGTCCACTTCGCGGGTTGGCTGGACGGCCCGGCGGTCGACGAGCTGCTCCGTACGGCCACCGTCGCCATTCAACCGGACCTCCCCACGAAGATGAACGACCTATCCACGATGGCCAAGACGGTGGAGTACCTTGGCCGTGGTGTGCCGGTCGTGGCCTCCGATCTCACCGAGACCCGGCGCACCGCCGGCGATGCCGCCGCATACGTGCGCAACGGCACGCCTGGCGAGTTCGCCGACGCGATCAGCGAGCTGCTGGACGACGCCGAGCGCCGCGAGCGGATGCGAGCGGTCGGTCTACGGCGCTTCGCCGAGCAGTTGGCCTGGGAGCACCAGGCCAATCGGTACGTCGCGGTGTGGCGCCAGCTTCTGGCCCGCCGGTTTCGCGACGCCGACCCGACCACCCCCAAGCCACCCCGCCAGCGGGCCGGCAGCACCCAGGATCACGTGAGGACCCGTGTCGACTAACTCTCCGATCAGCGTCGTCGTCGCCGCACACAACGAGGCAATGGTGATCGGGCGCTGTCTTGACGCGCTGCTCGACGGCGCTGTCCCCGGCGAGCTGGACATCACCGTCGTGGCCAACGGCTGCACCGACGACACCGCGAAGGTGGCGGCCAGCCGTCCCGGCGTGCGGGTCGTCGACCGGCCCGAGCCCGGGAAGGTCGGCGCGCTCAACGCCGGCGACGCCGTGGCGGTGGGCTTCCCTCGGGTCTACCTGGACGCCGACATCGTGTTGCCGCCACACGCGTTGCGGGAGCTGGCCGGCGCGCTGGGAGGCGGCGTGCACGCGGTCGTGCCGAGGCGGGTCCTCGACCTCGCCGGACGGCCGCTGCTAGTCCGCGCGTATTTCGCGATCAACGTGCGCCTCCCGGTCTACGAGCGGGCCCTCTTCGGTCGCGGCGTGATCGTGTTGTCCGCCACCGGGCGGGCCCGGTTCGACACGTTCCCCGAGGTGGTCGCCGACGACCTGTACCTGGACTCGCTCTTCGCGTCCGAGGAGAAGCGCCAAGTCGACTCGGTGCCCGCGCGCATCGCGACCCCTCGGCGCACACGCGACCTGATCCGGCGCCTGGCCCGGGTCCGCTCGGGCAACGCGTCAATCCGCCGAGCGTCGTCGAGTGTGCGGCCGGCGGCGCGCTCGTCGTGGCTCCGCGACGTCGTCCTCCGCCGTCCCTGGCTCGCGCCGGCCGGGGCCTGCTACGCGGCCATCACGCTGATCGCCGCGAGCCAGGCCCGCCGCTCGCCGGCAAGCGGCGCGCAGTGGGGCCGCGACGAGTCGAGCCGGCAAGGGGTCGAGGCGTGATCCCGGACGTCAGCGTCATCGTGGTTTCGTACAACACCAGCGACCTCACCGTTCGCGCGCTGCGCGGGCTCCGGGCGAGCGGCACGACGATCCCGTACGAGATCATCGCCGTCGACAATGCGTCCGCGGACGGCTCCGCCGACGCGATCGAGGCGGCTGGCGTGGGTGCCACAGTGGTGCGGCTGCCGGAAAACGTCGGCTTCGCCAGGGCGGTCAACGCCGGGGCGGCGCGCGCTCGCGGCCAATACCTCATGCTGCTCAACCCTGACGCCGAGCCGGTCGGCGACGTGATCGCGGCGTTCATGCGGTTCGTACTCGCCAATCCACGCCACAAGGTCTACGCCGGGCGCACGCTCGGCGCGGACGGCGGCGACGACGGCCGATCAGTCTTCGCCCTCCCCTCGCTGTGGGGCATGCTCTGCTTCGCCACCGGTCTGTCCACCGTGTTCCGCCGGTCCCGCCTACTCAATCCCGAGGAGCTGCCCGGCCTCGATCGCACGGTAGCCCAGGAGGTGCCGGCCGCGTCCGGCTGCATCCTGCTGGTGGAGCGGGCGCTGTTCCGGTCGATCGGCGGGTTCACGCCTGACTACTTCATGTACAGCGAGGACGTCGACCTGTGCGCCAAGGCGACGGCGGTTGGCGCGGCGCCGATTCTGGTGCCCGAGGCGCGGGTGGTGCACGTGGGCGGCGCCTCCTCCACCAGCGTCGGCAAGCGCGTGATGGTACTTCGCGGCAAGGCGACGTACCTGCGGCTGCATTGGCCCCGCCGGCGGGCCGCCGCCGGCCGCGCACTCCTGGCGACCGGCATCGCGATCCGGGCCGCCGGCGCCAGAGTCACCGGGCGGGCCACGTACTGGCGGGATGTCTGGGCGCAGCGCTCCACCTGGTTGGCCGGGTGGCCGGCGACCGACGCAAAACCCGACTATGAGGAGGCGAAGTGAGGATCAGCCTGGCTCGGCCGGACGAGCTCGGCACCGCCGAGCTGGAGCGCTGGCGCGAGCTGCAACGGGCGAATCCCGCGTTGCGCAACCCGTTCCTCTCTCCGGAGTTCACGCTCGCGGTCGGGCAGGCGAAGGACACGGCGCGGGTCGGCGTGGTCGAAGACGGAGGCCAGATCGTCGCGTTCTTCCCGCACGAGCGGCAGGGGCGGTTTCTCGGCACCGCCATCGGCTTCGGCATCGCCGACTGCACCGCGCTCGTGGCCGCCCCCGGTTTCGAGTGGGACCCCGCGGCACTGGTCCGCGGCTGCGGCCTGCCGGTGTGGGAGTTCGACCACCTGATCACGGAGCAGAGCGCGTTCGCGCCGCACCACACCCTGCGTGTCCCGTCCTACGTCATGGACGTCTCGAACGGGTACGAGGCTTACCTCGCCGAGCGGACCGCGGTGAACGGCGGGCTCTTCAAGGACCTCCAGCGCCGTACCCGCAAGCTGGGCCGCGAGATCGGCGAGGTGCGGTTCGAGTACGAGGTGCACGACCCGGAGCTGCTGCGCACGCTGCTCGCCTGGAAGTCCTCGCAGTACCAGCGCACCCGGGTGCACGACAGGTTCGCGACGCCGTGGATCCGGCAGGTGGTGGAGCACCTGTTCACCGCCAAGACGTCCGAGTGCACCGGCACGCTCTCCGTCATGTACGCCGGTGAGCGGCCGGTAGCGCTGCATTTCGGCCTGCGCAGCGAGACTGTCTTCTCCGGCTGGTTTCCGGTCTACGACACGGATCTCGGCAAGTACTCGGTCGGCCGGGCGCTCTGGCTGCGGCTCGCGGAGGCCGCGGCCGGCGGCGGCGCGGAGTACGTGGACCTGGGCCGAGGCGAGGCGTCGTACAAGGACGAGCTGAAAAACCGGGAGCTCGAGGTCGCGGAGGGCCGGGTCAGCGTGTCCGCTCCGGTCGCGGCCGCACGCGCGGCGCGGGCGGCCTACTGGAAAGGCTTCCTCGCGGTGCGCCGCCGGCGGCCGCTGCGCCACGTACGCCGGCTGGCGGCCTTCGTCAAGCAGAAGGGCCGCTCCGGCGGCTGAGTTACATTTCGACGGATGAGAGCAGCGAGGGGACGGCCCGTCCGGCCGTCCCCGGTCACATCCCGGTCAGCTCTCCACCATCGGATCCACCCTGCGCAGCCAGGCCTCCCGCCAGTACGGGTACATGTCTCGCGGGCAGAACCACCGGCCGGGCGCGTAGTCGCCGGTGCAGATGGAGCCTTCAAGCACGATGCACTCGTTCTTGAAGTGGAGCATCTTGCCGGTCTCCTCGTCGACGATGCGACTTACCCGGTCCTTTACCCGAAACGTCTTGCCGCACGACGGCAGCATCTCGAACGTGAAGGTCAGGCCGCGGTTGCGCCCGGTTTCGTCAAGCGTGCGTGCGATCTCCTCGGGTGTCTTGACCTGGACCCAGTCCCCCGGCTTGAGATCGAGGCTGTCCCCGCGGACCGCGTTCTTGCCGGCCGGAGCAAGAGCAATGGCCGACTTGAATCCCAGCTTGCGCCCGAGACTGCCCCACACCGCACGCCCGCCGACCCGCAGAAATCGTCCCATGCTGACATTTCCGCTGCTGATCTCACGAACGTACTGACCCGGTTGCCGGACCCTCAGCGACTCGGTGGCGATAAATGCGTCGGTCGCCTGGCAGCGGTAGTAGTCACCGGCGGGATCGCGGTCCGCGGCTTCGGTGGCTGGCCGGACGGTCCGGCGGGAGATCTGGGCCAAGGGCACGAAGACCGGTGGCGGAGCGGGCGTGACAGCTGGCGCCCAGTCCGCCTTGGTCCCCGTGGCGGCGTCGACCCGGGTGAGCCATGCTTCCTTCCAGTAGATGCGGCAGTCGGCCTGGCAGCCGCCGTGCGCGGATCCGTCACACCGGAGGTTCTCTAACAAAACGGTATCCCGCATTCGCCGACTACCGCCCGGGCCGACCATGTCACAAATCTTTTCAACCCGTTTCGAGACCGTGAACCGGCGCCCCGAGTATTGCAGCATTTCAGGCATGAATGGCACGCCGTCAAGAGCTCCAGTCTGGTCCAGCGTCGACAGGATCTCGTCACCTGGTCGGATCTCGACCACATCGCCGGGCTTGAACTTGCGGTCCGTCATATCGACCATTCTCTCCGGTATAGAGCGTGCTGCCGGACGGCAGGCAGCCAGCGCACGCGCGGTACGCCTAGGGACGTGCCGCCAACATTGCTATCGCTAGCAGTACAAGTCCTCGCTGAGGGCGGCGCAATGGGTCAGTTGTCCGGCTATCGTCATCCGAGCAGACAAATTGACGCTCATAAGATTGACAGACGTATCGGTAATTGTCGGACAACCGACTACTCCTTCGGGGGACCCGCCACCGGAATGTCCGCGAAAGCCGCCACCGTACGATCCGCGTACGCGTTCGCGTCGCCCGACTCCATCGGACCGTCCCATGTGGACGGCAGCGGCATGGGTACGTCCGGCGCCACCCGTGCCACGATCTCGTCCAGCACCCGCTCGGCGTCGCCGACCCACAGGTGCTTGGCCCCGTCGACGCCGACGACCTCGGCCTGCGGGATGGCGGCGAAGCGGCGCCGCGCCTCCTCCGGCCGCAGGTAGTCGTCGAGCTCGGGCACCAGCGCGGTGACCGGCTTGCCGGACCCGGCCCACACCGCCAGATCCTCCTCGGTGGCGAAGCGCAGCGGCGGCGAGAGCAGGATCGCGCCGGCGACCGAGGGGTCGCAGCCGTACTTCAGCACCAGGTCGGTGCCGAACGACCAGCCGACCAGCCACACGTTGGGCAGCGCGGCGAACTCCGCGTACTCGATCGCGGCCGCCACGTCGAAGCGCTCGCCGACCGCCTTGTCGAAGGCTCCCTCGCTCGTGCCCCGGACGCTGCTCGTGCCCCGGGTGTTGAAGCGCAGCACCGCCAGCCCGGCCAGCGCCGGCAGCCGCCAGGCCGCCTTGCGGAAGAGGTGGCTGTCCATCATGCCGCCGTGTGTGGGCAGCGGGTGCACGCAGATCAGGGTGCCGACCGGGTCGCGGTCGGCGGGGAGGGCCAGCTCGCCGACCAGCTTGAGGCCGTCGGCGGTGTGCAGCTCGATGTCCTCCCGCCGGCCCGGCAGGATCGAGTTGGCGCGGATCTTCTCACTCACGGGGTCAAGTCTTTCACCGCCGCCGGTCTCGGGCCCGCCAGCACCCGGCGTGCCAGTGGCGCCGGTCGCTCTCGTCGCCGCGCCCGTCGACCGGCCAGGCCACCACGTGCGGGGTACCCGGGCGGATCTCCTGGTTGCAGCCGGGGCACCGGTACATCTTCGTGGACGCTCCACCCGGGATCGTGCGCACCGCCCACTCGCCGTCGCTCCACTGCTGCACCCGCTGGACACCCTGCCGGGCGCGGTCGAGGTCGAGCGGCGGGACGTCGTCCCGGTCGGGGTTGCGGCGGGGCATCGGCTCAGGACAGGCGGGCGTACACGTCACCCGACCGGCCCGACGGCCGGAGCCGCTCCAGCAGCGCGACGAGGCCGGGCATGTCGAGCCACTCGTCGCTCACCATGCGCGCGGTCTCGGCGAGCGAGTAGTTGTAGCGGTATCCGCCCGCGGCCATGCCCAGCTTGTCGACCATGTCGAGCGTGGCCATCGAGGCGTCGTGCGTGGATGGCACGTACTCGACGGAGAGGGCGCGCACCGGGTGGGAGAGGCCGGCCAGCACCTGCGGCTCGAAGCCTTCCACGTCGATCTTGCAGAACGCCGGCTCGCCGTGCCGCGCGATGAGGTCGTCGAGCGTGACGACCTCCACCTCGACCGAGCGGTCCCAGCGCACGCCCTGAAACGAACGGTCCGCCGACACCGAGTCCATCCAGTCCTGAGACATCGAGGAGACCGTCGGGTTGGTCGTGGAGAGCGCCAGCGACGCCCGCCCGGGCCGGTCACCGACGGCCAGCGGCAGCAGCGTGACGCCCTGATCCCGCCCGAAGAGGAAGCGCAGGACGCGGAGGCAGTCGGGCTGCGGCTCCACCGCGACCACCCGGGCGCCGAGCTTTCGCCACTGGCGCACCCGGCCGCCCACGTGCGCGCCGATGTCGAACCCGATGTCACCGGGACCGAGGAACTGGCCGTAGAGCCGCCGCAACCGCCGGTGTTTGGTCGGCTGGCCGTGGTAGATGACCAGGGACCGGGTGATCCCCCAGACGCGGTCGAGCATGCTGTGACGCTACCCCTTCTCAGCTAGCCCGCTGTGCCTACCGCTTCGATCGCTCGTGCGGCGCCGAAGGCGACGTCTTCCTCCGCCACCGGCGAAACCCCGACTACGTCGGCGGGGCGGCTCCGTCCAGACGCCGCCGCGCCAACTCGCTCCTCATTTTGGGTCCTTGGCGAAGCAGCGGGCGATATTCTGCTCGCTCGGCCGGCCCAGGAAGTCCATCGGGGACTCGCTCGACGGCTTCGCTTTCGGGTCGGTGTCAAGGTTGATCATCCAGAAGTAGATGCCGCCGAGATCCCGCTCGCGCATCACCTGGCAGGCGGCGTCGAACCAGCGCTGCTGGATCTCCGGCTTGATCGAGCCCTTGGCGTGCGGCGACCACGGCTGCCGGTACGCCCCCGCGCGGGCCCCGATCGCCACCTCGGCCAACACCAGATCGGGGAGCGTGTCGGCGTCACGGTTGTCGTCGAGCCAGTCGTTCCATCCCGCGACGAGCCGGCTGACCGAGGCGCTGTCGCCCACCTCCAGCGGCGGGTAGGCGTCGACGGACAGTGTGATGCCCGGCGCGGGGCCGGTCTCGCGGAGCCGGTCGTAGTTGGCGCTGTAGTCGATCTCGCCGCCGTAGACCGCCTTGACGCCGGTCGCCACAGTGCGCCAGCCGGTGGTGGTGGTCTCCATCGAGTTGAGCTCGGTGCCGACGGCGAACGTGGCGACCTTCGACGCCTCGGCCACCTTCGCGTACTCGACCATCATGTCCCGGTACGACGCGAACCACTTCGTGCGGCTCTCCGGCTGGATCGAGCCGCGCCACATGTCCGGGTCGTCCTTGGTCAGGTTGCGCTCGTGAAGCATCGGGCGCACCGTCGTCCGCAGCCCGCGCTTGTTGGCCTCGCCGAGCACGATCTCCAGGCGCGCGGGCGGCGGGGTGATCGGGTCGTCCATCCGCACCGCGTTCGCGTACGCCGAGTCCATGATGAACGGGAACGAGATGGACACCGAGTTGGCGCCGGTCCCCACCACGTGGTCGAGGACCTTCTGCGCCTTGGCGCGCACGATCTGGTCGGTGTCGTCTTCGTTGTTTTCCCAGTAGACCGCGATGCCGTACTGCCGCATTCCCGCCTGCCACGGCTGGCGCACCTGGGCCACCTTCGGCTCCGCCGAAGCGCTCGACCCGGGCTGCCCGCCGACGCCTGGCGGAGGCGCCTGGGAGAGCCGGGCCAGCGGGTCGCCGTCGCCGGACGAGCAGCCGGCCGCCAGCAGCACCGCCAAGGCGGCGGCACAACGCGCGACGGCGGCGGCGCTCATAGCGGCTTGGCGATGACGACGAACTGCTGCTGGCCACCGCGCAGGTAGCGGACCAGCCCGCGAAGCGCGCCGATCCCCTCCATCAGCGAGAAGATCGGGACGAGCAGGATCACCGCTATCCCCTCCCACCACCGGTACTTGCCGCGGCGGGAGACGCTCACGTTGATGCGCAGGCCCTCGGAGTAGAGCCAGATCGCGTACGCCATGTTGAGCGCCCAGATCGGCAGCACGAACAGGGTGAGCGGCACCGTGTCGAACGACCCGAGGGCCCAGCCCAGCAACAGGATCGTCCCGAGATGCTGCAACGGGCTGACCACCCAGGTGAACGTCGAGTATCCAATGTAGAGCCGGTCGCGCAGCGGGACGCGCTCGTCGAGAGCTAGCCCGATCAGGCCCCACGCCCACCGCTCCCGCTGCCGGAAGAAGTCGCGCACGGTGGCCGGCGAGGCGCCGTAGCAGCGCCCCGCGAACCAGGCGCTGCGCCCGGGGTAGCGCCGGCTGAAGACGAGCGCGAACTGGGCGTCTTCGACGATCGCCTCCGGGCCGAAGTCCCAGCCGATCTCGGCCTCCACCGAGGCGCGGACGAGCAGGAGCTCGCCGTGCACCCCGGCCAGCGGATGGCCGCCACCGGTGAAGGCCGAGTAGACCGTCACGTCGGCGATCGGCCGGCTCGCGTCGGCCAGCCAGCTGAGCCTGCTGCGGGCGTGCTCGCGAGGGTAGGTGAGGATGCCCTGGGCCAGGTGGCACGCCTCGTCGCCGAGCCCGCGCTGCTGCTCGATCAGGCGGGCCACCGCGATCGCCGTGTCCAGCCCCACGCCGGTGTCGTCGTCCATGTGCAGCACCCAGACGTCGTCGCGGTCTTCGTGCTGGGCGATGCGCAGCTCGTGGGCGTAGTTGTTGGCACGGGACTTGAACTTGGTGCGGTTGACCGTGTGGTAGCTCTGCGGCACCGTGACGATCCGGATGTACCGGCTGATCTCTCCGAGCTTGTGGATCTTTTCCGCCGCCTCGCAGCCCTCTTCGACGACGACGTCGACGCGCAGCTTGGGGAAGCACTCCGGCAGATACGTGATGTACGAGTGCACGACCCGGTCGAGTGCCGGGTAGGTGTCGTGCCGGCCGATCGTCGGCACCACCACCACGAGCCGGTCAGCGCACCGGATGATCTGGTCGTCCGCGGCGGTGAGCCGGTCCCGGCGGAGCCGGCGGCGGGTGACGAACGCGCCCACCAGCCCGACGACCGTGCCGATCACCGGGTAGGTCCACACGATGGTCACCACCGCGCCGAGTGGCCCGGTCGACTTGACGCTCAGGAAGAGCGTGGCCCCGAGCACGGCGACGAACCAGGCGACGAGCGGCCACACCCGCGGCAGCCAGCCAGCATGACGCTGGGCCATCGTCGTGGCACGCGGAGTGATCGGCATGCGGATGGCGGGCATGACCTGCGTCTCGCCGGGGTGGCGCTGCCGCGGCACGACCTGCGCCCGCTCATCCGGCTCGTCGCGGCGCGAGGCGGCGACGTGCGTCGTCACACGGGGTCCTTCCGGGTCAGCAACGCGACGGTGTAGCCCGTTGTCCACCAGGTTTCGGCGACATCGTAACGCTCATTAAGGACATCCTTCTTGGTCCCGTCGAGCTCGTCCAGGGGGGCGGCGTACTCACCCAGGCGCAGCACCCACACGCGCCGGGTCGCGCCGAGGCGGGCGGCCACATCCGCGTGCTCGCTCGCCACCATCCAGCCGTCGGTGCGCATGGGGCGGTCGACGAGCAGGTCGGTGGGGCGCCGGTTCGACGGCAGGTAGTGCGCGATCACGTCCCGGTTGAGCACGCCGGGGCCGCGGTCCTTCAGCCCGTACACGATGGCGTCGCCGGGCTGGTAGTCACGGTTGATGAGCGCCACGACCGCCTTGGTGTCCTGGTAGCGGAACGACGGTTTACGCACCGCGGCGTGACCGGGCAGGGCGAGCACGACCAGCGCCACCATCGTGGTTACCGCCGCGATCATGCTGCGCTTGGCCAGCAGCAGGCCGACGAGCACGGCCCAGCCGACGATCGTGTAGAGCGCGTACCGCTGCTGCCAGATGTGCGTGACCGAGCCGAGGGCCATCAGCATCGCCGCCGGCACGACGCTCAGGCTGATCGCCACGACGGCGCCCCGCTCGCGGGAGACCGCGGCCACACCGAGGGCGATGATCGCGCCGCCGATCAGCGCTCCGCCGAAGAACTCCAGCCCGTACGCCTCGATCTGCTGAAGGTCGGTGAACGGGATCCAGCCGATCTGATTTCCCTGCTGCCGCCGGCCGATCAGGATGATCGGGATGAGCGGTATCAGGCCGGCGATCGCGCTGGGCGTCCAGCGCCACAACAGCTTCCGCTTGGTGAGCAGGACGGCCAGGCCGTGCCCCGCGAGCATCAGCAGCGCCACGAGGTGCATGGCACCGAGCGCGGCCACGGCGACCCCGTAGGCCAGCGCGACGCCGAGCGTGAATCCCTCCAGCATCCGGATGAGCAGCAGCGTGGCCACCGCCGCGGCGAACGTCGCCAGCGCGTACGGCCGGGCCTCCTGCCCGAAGCGCGTGGTTATCGGCAGGATCGCGAAGGTCAGGCCGGCGATCAGGCCGATGCGGTGCGAGCCGAGGCGGATGCCGATCAGCCCGACCATCGCGGCGGCGCCGGCCATCGCGAGCACGGAGGGCAGGCGGAGCGATATGTCAGAGTCGCCGAAAACCGCTGTCCAGACCCGGATCAGCACGTAGTACGGGCCGATGGTCGCGTCGGTGCCGTCGAGCTGGCGCCACAGCTCCGACCACGAAACCGTGGTGATGCCCCACGTCGCGAGCTCGTCGGCCCACAGCCCGGGCCCGTTGAGCCCGATGACGCACAGCAGCACGGTCACCAGAGCCGGTGCGCCCCAGGCGATCCGGCGCTGCCACGCCTCCCGCCGCCGCTTGCGCTCGGCCTCCTCCTGACTCGGCGACTTCGGCAGCAGCATCGTCGCGTCGGCCGCACCTGGCGCGTCCGTCTCGGGCGGAGTCACCACGCCGACCCGGCGCGGCAGGGGGATGTGTACCTCCCCGTTCGGGGTGGCCACCGGAAGCTGTGAGCGGAGGGCCCTACTCATCGGAGAGCGAGAGGCCGGCGCATCCACAAGCAGCACCCCCTTGTAGGGCACGTAAGTCGGTCAGTCCCCGGCGCCACAGGCGGTCCCGTCGCCGTTGCGATCGAGGCCATGCCGGTCGCGCCCCCCAGTGATCTTAAGGGGTTCGAATCCACGCTCTCTAAGCCAACCGCACTTGTCGGACACCCCGGCCGGAAACTCCCACGGCACGCAAACGTCACGATCGCCGTAGGCATGGTCGCATCCGTCCGTACCCTCCTCGATCTCCACCCCCGCGGTGGGCGACGCCTGCGGCGCCCGAGGCTTGGCGCCCGGCTGCTGGGCGAAGGGCTGCACGTACGGCGGCGGCGACTCGACCGGCCCGGCTTCCTGCCGCTGGCCGGTGTCGCGCCCCGGCTCCGCGCCACCGCTCTCCGGTGCCGGCTCGCTGGCCGGCGCCGCGGCCGGCTCGCCACCGAACCACAGGAGGTCACGGTCGCCCCCGCCGGCCACCAGTGCGGTGGCGAGACCGAGCACCAGCGCAGCGGACACCGCCGCGAGCCCGATGCGTTCACGGCGGCTGCGGGCCCTCAGCCACGCGGTGAGGGCCCCGTACCAGCGACTCATCCGAGCTTGACCCACTTGGCGGTCGACGGGACGCCGTTGGCGTTGTGCACGAAGAGCATGTACCAGCCGGGCGGGGCCAGGTTGGGGTTGCTCGTCACGTTCAAGTCGATGGTGTTGGTGTTCTTGACCGTCATCGGCAGCTCGACGAACCGCTGGTTGGGGTCGGACGAGTGGGTCACGGCCGCCGGGCGGATCAGCGACGCCCGGGTCACCGCCGAGTTGACGGTGATCCGCTGCGTGCTGCCGTACCCCCAGTTGGTGCTGGCCACGGTCTGGATCGCGGGCCGCGCGCCCTTGAAGAGGTACGGCGGCGAGTAGATCGAGATGCGCGTGTCGAACGTCCCGTTGCCGGGGTTGTCGCCGACCGCCATCACCCGCCCGTCGGGCAGCAGGAACGCCGACGAGTGGTAGGTGCGCGGCACCGGGTCGGTGGCCATACCCTCGCGGAACTTGTTGGTCTGCGGATCGAAGATGGACGCCTCGAAGACCGGGTCGGCCCGGTTGTGCAGCGCACCGCCGGTCTCGAAGACCGTGCCGTCCGGCAGCAGCACCAGCGAGACGTACATCTTGCCCTGCTCACCGGTCTGCGGCGCGCCACCGGTCAGCGTGCCCTGCGGGATCAGCGGTCCCGGCTGGTAGCGGGGGCTCGCGGCCTTGAGATCGATGAGGTCGGTGAGCCGGTGCGCGGTCGCGCCGGCGTCGCCGTTGCCGCCGCCGACCGTGAACACCCGCTGCGCCTGGGCGGGCGGCAGCAGCACGCTCATCGACTGGTCACGCTCGTCCTTGCGCTGCAGGCCGGGCACGTCGGTGATGGCCTTGGTGCCGTAGTTGTAGATGCGCGCGCCACTGCCCGGCAGGCCGACGCCGAACGTGTGGCTGCCCGTGTAGAAGAGCCGGCCGTCCTGCATCAGCACCATCGCCGGGTAGAGACCCCACCACTCCCAGGTCTGCTGCACGTCGCCCAGCCACTTGCCCTGCGCGGAGCTGAAGTAGTCGGTGGTCGTGGTGCCGGTGGAGTCTTCACCGAGGCCGCCGAGCGAGAGGATGTCGCCGTTGCCGAGCATCGTCGCCGACGGGTACCAGTGGCCGGCGAGCATGTCGTTGGTCCGGGTGTACTTGTTGGTCGCCGGGTCGAAGATGTACGAGTTCTTCAGGCCCTTGTAGCCCACCGTGCCGTCGGCGGTCGGATAGTCCTTGTTACCGCCCATCACCAGCACCTTGCCGTCACGCAGCTGCACGTGGCCGGCGCAGAAGAGGTCGACGGGCGTGGCGACGTTCGTGAAGGCACCGGTCGCCGGGTCGTACACGGCGGTCTTGAAGGTGCCGGCGGCGAAGGCGTTGGGATCGTTGCCGGAGCCCGCGACGAGCAACACCTTGCCGTTGTTGAGCATCACGGCGTGGATGCCGCGCACCGTCGACTGGTACGGCATAACGGCCCACTTGCCCTTGGTGCAGCCGGCGGCGTCGGTGCACCCGCTGGGCGTGGGCGCCGGCGCGCTCGCGTCGACCACCGAGTAGTCGTCGGTGATGAGCGTGCCGACCCCGTAGATGCTGACGCCCCACGTGATCTGGTCGGTGTTCGCCGGGATCGGCGGCGTGCGCAGGACCTTCTGCTGCCAGGTGGCGGCGGCCGGAAGCGTGGCCGGATCCATCCAGTACTGCCAGCCGAGCGCGGTGTCGTGGCGGAAGAGCGTGACGGCGTTGGCCGCGGTCGTCGACTTGTAGTAGACGGACAGGTCGTACTGGCGACCGGGTGTGACGCGGGGAGCACACTGCGCGTTTTCCAGCATCATCGCCTTGCGGTCGCCCGAGGTGAGCCGCACGACCTGGATCCGCATCGCGGACTTGCCGGTGCGGGCATCGTTGGTGACCGCCGTGTTGTACATGTTGTCGCCCTGGCCGGACCGCTCCCAGCACACCGGGAAACCGTTGGCGTCCAACGTCTCCAGGCCCGGATTCTGCACCAGGTTGGCCGCGGCCTGCGCCGGTGTGGCGGTGACGAGACCGACGGTCAGCAGGAGAGCTAAGGCGAGCAGCCGACCGAGTCCTCGGCGGAGCTCCGGGCTGAACATCGGAACGTCTTTTACGGGAGGCACCGCGTCTCCTGTCGATCCTCGTCGAACCTGGGCCGCCCCGCAGGCTACCGGTCATTCCAGTCCTGGCCAATACAGGTTTGTCCGTCACTGACCAAGTGGAGTTACGTCCAGTCTGGCAAGGCGATCCGGGTCCGCGAGAACGTCCAATGCGGTCACCTTGCCACTACGGATCGTGAAGGACATGACGGTCATGAGCCGCTCGCCGGCCACCGCGACGAGGCCCGGCACGCCGTTGACGAGCGCCACCCGCGCGCTGAGTGCGCGGCGCGCGTAGGTGACCGCGTTTCCGGCGACCGCGGCCGCACCGCGCACCTCGATGCCGCGCTGGGCGCCGGCGTCCGAGCGCGCGACCACGTCCGGGTCGAGCACCGCGAGCAGCCCCCGCATGTCGCCGCCGCGGGCCGCCGCGAGGAACGCCTCGACCACCGCGCGCTGGCTCGCCAGGTCACCGTCCGACGTGGGCTCCGCGCCCCGCACCCGGCGGCGGGCCCGGCTGGCGAGCTGCTTGGCCGCGGCCGGCGAGCGACCGAGGATCGGACCGATCTCCTCGAACGGCACGGCGAACGTGTCGTGCAGCACGAACGCCAGCCGCTCCGCCGGCGCCAGCTGCTCCAGCACGACGAGCAGCGCCAGCCCCACCGAGTCGGCCAGCAGCGCCTCCTGCTCCGGGTCGAGGCCGTCCGCCCTACTGATGATCGGGTCAGGAAGGTGTACGCCCAGCGGCTCCTCGCGCCGCGCCCGGCGCGAGCGGAGCATGTCGAGGCACACGCGGCCCACCACGGTCGTCAGCCAGCCACCGAGGTTGGCGACGCCGCTCGTGTCGGCGCGGGTCAGCTTGAGCCACGCCTCCTGCACCGCGTCGTCCGCCTCGCTGAGCGAGCCGAGCATCCGGTACGCCACCGCGCGCAGGTGGTCACGATGCGCCTCGAAGCGCTCGGCCATCCAGTCGTACTCGTTCATGCACCAATGACGAAACAGAGTGGGGAAATGTAACAGTTACCGCGACGTGTGGTCGCGGAAGCCGCGGCCGGCCTTGCGTCCCAGGTAGCCGGCGGTAACCAGATGCTCCAGCAGCGGCGCCGGCGCGAACCCGGGCTCACGCAGCTCCAGGTAGAGCTCCCGCTGGATGGCCAGCGACACGTCCAGCCCCACCACGTCGAGCAGCTCGAACGGCCCCATCGGGTAGCCGCACCCCAGCTTCATCGCGTAGTCGATGTCGTCCGCCGTGGAGTAGCTCGCCTCGAGCATCTTGACCGCGTCGTTGAGGTACGGGAACAGCAGTGCGTTGACCACGAAGCCGGCCCGGTCGGCGCAGACCACGCCGGTCTTGCCCAGCGCCGCGACGACCGCGCGGGCGGTGGCGAGCGCCTCCGGCGACGTGCGGATCGTGTGCACCACCTCGACCAGGGACATGACCGGCGCCGGGTTGAAGTAGTGCAGCCCCACCACGTCGGCCGGCCGCTGCGTGGCCATCGCGCACTGGATGACCGGCAGCGAGGACGTCGTGGTCGCCAGCACCACGCCGGGCTTGCAGATCTCGTCGAGCGAGGCGAAGAGCGCCTGCTTGACGCTGAGCTCCTCGACCACCGCCTCGACCACCAGGTCGACGTCGGCGAGGTGCTCCAGCGTGGCCGACCAGTTGACCCGCCCCAGCGCCGCGTCCCGCTCCGCCTCGGTGAACTTGCCCCGCACCACGCCCTTGTCGAGCGAGCGCTTGACCGCCTCACACACCCGCGCCGACTTCTCCGCGCCGCGGGTGACGGAGACGACCTCGTACCCGGCCTTCGCGAACACCTCGATGATGCCGGTGGCCATGGTCCCGGACCCCACCACGCCGACCTTCGCGATCCCCCGCGCGCCGTCGCCGGCCGCCGGCTCCGCCGTGGCCGGTGTCTGCTCATCGGGTACGAGCACCGGCGAACCCGGCTTCTCGTAGGTGTAGAAGCCACGGCCGGACTTGCGACCGAGCAGCCCGGCGGTGACCATCTGCTTGATCAGCGGTGCGGGCGCGTGCCGCCGGTCCCGCCCGCCCCGGCGGTACATCGTGTCGAGGATCTCGTACGCCGTGTCGACCCCGATCAGGTCCATCAGTGCCAACGGACCCATCGGCAGCCCGCAGCCGAGCTTCATGGCCGCGTCGATGTCCTCCCGGCTGGCGTACCGGGCCTCGTACATGCTCACCGCGTGGTTGAGGTAGCCGAACAGCAGTGCGTTGGCGATGAACCCGGCCCGGTCGCTGATCGTCACGTCGACCTTGCCGAGCCGCGCACATAGCGCCTCCACATCGGCCACCACCTCGGGCGCGGTCACGACCGTACGCACCACCTCGACGAGCCGCATGATGGGCGCCGGGTTGAAGAAGTGGATGCCGATAACCTGGTTGGGCCGGTGCGTGGCGACCGAGATCTCGGTGACACTCAGCGAAGACGTGTTGGTGGCGAGGATCGCGGTGGGCTTGCAGACCCGGTCGAGCTCGGCGAAGATCCGCTGCTTGAGGTCGAGATGCTCGGGCACCGCCTCGACGACCAGATCGACGTCCCCGAGGGCCTCCAGCCCCACCGCGAAACGCACCCGCCCGAGCAGCGCGTCGCGGTCGGCCGGCGCCAGCTTGCCCTTGGCGACGGCCCGATCGGTCGATCCGACGAGCGTCGCCCGCCCGCGCTCCAGGGCCGCGTCGGCGATCTCCACCGCGACGACGTCGATCCCGTTGCGCGCGAAGACCTCCACGATCCCCGCGCCCATCGTGCCCAGCCCGACCACGCCAACGGTGCTGATCTCACGCGCCACAGCGATCCCCTAACGCTCGCTAAGGTTATGCGCGCGAGTCTGCCACGCCAGACCCGACGCACTCCGGCGGGTGGCACATCTCACCCACTCACCCCCGCCTCTGGCGCGGACCGGGGGGGCGGGCGGCACGTAGGAGCCGCGCTTTCGTTCTCCAGCCGCTGGGAACCATTTTGCGAGCCCCTTCCGGGCCGCCGCCAGAAGGGGTGACCGCGGGCTAGCCGACCTGGATCGAGGCCTGGGGAACGCCGGAGGCGCAACGCACGGTGACGCGCACGGTCAGCAGAAGGGCGTTGAGCGCGACGCTCACCTCCGCGCCGGGGCCACGATCGATGTCGAGGATGCCGAATCCGACGAGTGGCGATACCGACACGATCGAAGCCGTGGACCCGACGCAGCGCACGACGATGGTCCCGCCGGCGGTCACGATGGACTTGACCTTCTCCACCGGCGCCGGGGCGGCGGTGGTCGGCCGCGGTGTCGGTGTGGGGTCGGGCGCCGGCTTCGGAGCGGGTGGAGGCGTCGTCTTCGACGGTGCCGGCTGGTCCGTGCTGGAGCCCGGACCGCCGCCGGAGGCCGGCGCGCTGCCACTACCCGACGAACCGCCGATCGGCTCGGAGACGAGGTCCGACCCCGCACCCCCACCGCCGACCCGGCCGGCGGCACCGCCTGTTTGCGGCGGTTGGTCGGTGGTCTTTCCCGGCTGCTCGCCAGCGGTCCCGAGCCCCGCGTCACCCGTCGGATCGGCCCTGGGCACGGAGGGCGCCGCCCACGACGCGTCCGGGAACCTGTCGACCGCCCCCTCGGGCAGTCCCCAGCCGGCGACAACACCGACGACGGCGACGACCGCGGCGGCCCCTATCCGGGTGCTCCGCCCCCGCCATCCGCGGGGCCCACCGGCTCGCACCGCGGCAGCCGCACGGCGCGAAACTGTGAGCGTCGCAGCCAGCGCCTCGCGCAGCCGGCGTCGCACCCGACTGCCGGCCGGGCGCGTCCCGAGTCCTTCGGCGAGGACCACTCCACCACCGGCCGCCGGCACCACGCGCCAGCCACCCGCCTCGGCCAGGACCATGGCCAGCCCGTATGCCGTGGGCCGCTCCTCCGGCGCCTTGGCGAGGCATCGCAGGCAGGCGGCGGCCACCTCCGCCGGCACGGAGGCGCTCGCCGGCAGCGGCTCGGGCGGCAGCGAGGCATGTGCCTCCAGCTGATCGGTCAGGGACGTCGCCGGCCACGGTGGCCGGCCGGCGAGGAGGCGGTACAGCACCAGGCCGAGTGCGTACACGTCGGCGGCCGGAGACACCTCGCCGCGGGTGAATCGCTCCGGCGCCAGGTATGCCGGAGTGCCCACGACGAGGTCGTCCGGACCCGCGCCGCCCTGGTTGCCGGCCGACGCGGTGATCCCGAAGTCGAGGACTTTGGCGCCGGCCGCGGTGAGCATGATGTTGGACGGCTTGATGTCACAGTGCACGAGGCCGTGTGCGTGTGCCGCGGCCAGCGCGGTCGCCACCTCAGCGGTGATCCGGAGCGCATCCCCGGGTGGCACCGGGCCGCTCGCCATCCGCTGCGCCAGGTTCTGCCCGGTGAGCAGCTCCATCACCACGAACGGCACCCGCTCATCAGAGCCGTCCGCAGCCTCGCCGTAGTCGTACACCGCCGTCACATGGGGATGGGACAGGCGCGCAGCGGCCTGGGCCTCCCCACGGATCCGCTCCCGCGGCCATAGCCCGTCCGTGTGGCCGCTCGCGAGTACCTTCACTGCCACGTAGCGGTGCAGGACCCCGTCGTACGCCCGCGCGACAACGGACATGCCGCCGCCACCCAGCCGCTCCAGCAGCCGGTAACGGCCATTGAGCACTTGCTTCGTCTCCCCCACGATCTCCAACCCCCCAGATCGTCGCCGGCCGATAATCTATACGACGGTGGTCACAAAATAGATCAAGAGTGGTCCGTGGGAACGGCGGTTGCCCCGCTCGTGACCTGCGGCTGCGGTCGCTCGATTCACCCTCCCGGGTGAACCTGGATCGACGGCGCGATCAGCGGCCGCGGCTCGTGACGGCGAGGTTGAGCAGCAGGTCCACGGTGACGGGCGACGCATCCGTCCGGCCGGAGAGGTAGCCGTCCAGCCACTCGTCGCTCAAGAGTCCCGTCTCCGCCGCGGGCGCCACCAGGTCCGGGTGCGAACGCAGGTGAGCGGTGACCGCCCCGGCGAGAGACGCGCGACCGCTCGCCCGGCCACCAACGCTGACCACCTGGCGCCACACCTTGCCCGCGGCCTTGGCGGCGAAGCCGCGCATGGTGTTTTCGCCCAGCCGCCGGGAGACGGTGAACCGCCGGCTCAGCACCATCGGACGCAGCCCCGAACCGAGCTGCAGTCGGGCCAGGTCGGGGTCGAGCCGGTCGAGCACACGGACGGCGTACCGCGATCCGACGCGGAGTTCGGGCGGGACAGTACGGGCCAGGGCGAGGATTTCGGGGTCCAGTAGCGGGTTGGCGACGATCCTGGCCGTGGCGGCGTCGGCCATCGTGAGCCCGGCCCACCGGTGCAACCGCTCACGGAGGTAGAACTCGTCCGTCGCGGTCAGCCAGTCGGTCTGGTAGCTGGCGAAGATCTCCCGGAGCTGTCTCCCGATCCGCAGCCGGGACTCGGCCGCGAACTCCGGTGCCAAGACGTTGTCCGGTACCGGGTTTGACAGCACCCACCAGCGGGCCAGCCGGTCGACGAGCTCCGGCCGCACATGCGGGTACTGGCGCTGCATGTAATACGCCCCGCGGGCCAACTCGCCGCCGTGGCCACTCAGTCGAGGGCTCGCCTCCACCTGGCTCTCGCTCCAGTCGAGCGCGGCGGCACCCAGCGGCGATCCTTGCCCGTCCAGGCGGATCGCGGCATCCAGTGCCGCCCGGTAGGCCTCATGCGGCTCGATGTCCGCCAACGCGCTCAGGTCGATGATCTGGTGCGCCATCCCGCTGCGGTCGGCCAGCGCGGCTGCCACGGCCAGGTCGGTCGAGCCCGGATGGGTCAGCGTCAGCGCGCGGACCTCGCTGCGGCGGTGCGCCGGGATAGCCGCCAGCACCATGCGGCTGTCCAAGCCGCCGGAGAGCTCGATCACCGCGCCCGGGTGGGAGTCGAGAAAACCCTCCACTGTGGACCGCAGGTGGCTCGCGTGGTGGCGCACGGCTTCAGCCGTGTCGATCGGTGCCGGTGCGGGCGCCATCTCCGGGTAGGAGTCGACCGTGAGACTTCCGTCGGCCAGGCGCCAGATGTGTCCGGGCGCCAGCTTCGTGACTCCCCGGTACGGCGTAGCGGTGCCAAGGTGGTGCCCGACCAGCCGGAAGGCGCCGATCGACTCGTTGTCCAGGTCGGCGCCGGCGAGATCGGCCAGGTCCCGGGCGGAGCTCGACACCGCCGCCCAGCCGTTGCCCTGCACGCCGTAGACGTGCCCGAGGCCGGCATGGTCGGTGGCTACGCTCAACCGCCCGTCGCCATCGACCGCGGCTACCGCGAACGGCGCCGCCAGCTGGACCAGATCCCGCCCGGCGGCGAGGCGCCGCGACACCTCACCGGTGGCTACGCTCTCGCCGTGCCAGGTCCGCACGCCGCGGGACAGCGCGAACGTCCCGACTGGCTCCGCTCCATCCTCGGCTTTTCCCCACAGGTGGCCGCCGGCGACCGGGCGGGCCCCGGAGGAGAACCGCTTCACCACGCGAGTGACCGTGGCAGGCATCGCGCCCAAGCCGCCCAGAGCGACCGAGAACGCGAGCATGACACGACACAGCTGCATTTCGATCTCCGAGTGGGAAACGCGACCACGAATGAACGGTTATTTGAGTAAAACTCAAGCCGCATCCCGGCAACAGACGGTTAACCGGACAGACCATATTGACAGTTCGTCCCAGTCGTGTCTGATGCCCGACAGAACCACGTCACCTCATTTCCGCTCGATCCAGCGGAGTGTCTCCGTGTCCGGCACGCCGACCTGCCGTAGGTCCGCCGCCAGCTTCGGGCCGATGTTGACCAGGCTCTCCAGTTCGCTCGCCATGGGCGTATCCTCCAGTCCAAACAGGACGATCGCGTCGTCGAACGCCTGCGCCAGGCGGCGCAGGGTCGTGGGGTCGGCCGGCTGGTAGCGCAGGCGCACCGGGCCGGCGAGTGGGGCGTCCGCGACCAGGCGCTCCCCCTCGGGCGTGAGGCGCACCAGCCGCCGGCGGCGGTCAACCGGATCGGGTGACACGTCGACAAGGCCACGGCCAGCCAGCCGGTCGAGGAGCTGGCCGAGCGTGGCGGCGTGCATCACGAGCCGCTCCCGCATGGTCGAGAGCGGCACGCCATCGGCGCCCGCGGCCGACCACTCGCGGATGATGCGCAGGATCGCCAGCTGGGCGCCGGTCACGCCGTGCTCCCGCTCCAGCCTCCGGTTGAAGGCGCCGAGAGCCGCGTCCAGGCGGGTCCAGGCCTGGATGGCGGCGAGCGCGTCAGGGTCGACCATAAGATTATTATGTAGCACATAGCAAAACTCCTACCGGCGGGTAGGTTTGCGTCTAGACTCGCGAGACATGACCGCTGTGCACACGCCTGGGGCTCCCTGGATCGAAGACGGCGAGCTCGTCTCCACCAATCCGGCGACCGGCGCGGAGGCGGGCCGCTTCCCCGTGGCCAGCGCCGACGACGTGGCCCGCGCGGTCGAGCGGGCCCGCGAGGCCGCGCGATGGTGGGCGAGCCTGGGCTTCGCCGGGCGCAAGGAGCGGCTGCTGCGCTGGCGCGCCCTCCTCGCGCAGCAGGTCACCGAGCTGGCCGACCTGGTCAACCGCGAGGCCGGCAAGCCGGTCGCCGAGGGAGTGGTCGAGGCGGTCGCGGCCATCGAGCACGTCGACTGGGCGGCGCGCAACGCCCGCCGCGTCCTCGGCCCGCGCCGGGTGCGCACCCGGCTGGTCCTCGCCGAGTTCTCCGCCCACCTGGAGTACCAGCCGTTTGGCGTGGTCGGCGTGATCGGCCCGTGGAACTACCCGATCGTCACCCCGCTCGGCTCCATCGCCTACGCGCTCGCCGCCGGCAACGCGGTGGTCTACAAGCCCAGTGAGTACACGCCGGCGGTCGGGCAGTGGCTGGCCGACTCGTTCGCGCGGGTGGTGCCGGAGCACCCGGTGTTCCAGATCGTGCACGGGCTGGGCGACGTCGGCGCGGCGATCTGCGCCGCCGGGGTGGGCAAGGTGGCTTTCACCGGCTCGTCGGCCACCGCCCGCAAGGTGATGGCCGCCTGCGCGGAGACGCTGACGCCGGTGCTGATGGAGGCCGGCGGCAAGGACGCGATGATCGTCGACAGCGACGCCGACCTCGACAAGGCGGCCGAGGCGGCCGTGTGGGGCGGGCTCACCAACGCCGGGCAGACCTGCATCGGCATCGAGCGGGTGTATGCGGTGGAGCCGGTCTACGACGCCTTCGTCGCCAAGGTGGTGGAGCGCGCCGGGAAGCTCACCGTCGGCCCGGGCGGCGGCGCCGACATCGGCCCGATCACCATGCCCTCCCAGCTCGACATCATCCGCCGCCACATCGACGACGCGCTGGCTCGCGGCGGCCGGGCGGTGCTCGGCGGCCCCGAGTCGGTCCAGCCGCCGTACGTGAAGCCGACCATCCTCGTCGACGTCCCCGAAGACTCGGCGGCCGTGCGCGAGGAGACGTTCGGTCCGACGCTCACGATCCGGCGCGTGCGCGACGCGGACGAGGCCGTCGAGCTCGCCAACGCGGTGTCCTACGGCCTCGGCGGCTCGGTCTTCGGCAGGCGGCGGGCGGTGGCCATCGCCCGGCGGCTGCGCTCCGGCATGACCGCGATCAACTCGGCGCTCACGTTCGTCGGCATGTCCACCCTGCCGTTCGGCGGCGTGGGCGACTCCGGTTTCGGGCGGATCCACGGCGACGACGGGCTGCGCGAGTTTGGCCGGGCCAAGGCGATCACGCGGCGGCGCGGGCCGTCCCTGCTGCCCGCACAGACCTTCGAGCGCACGCCCAAAGACGTCGACCGCATCGTCAAGGTCATCAAGCTGCTCTACGGCCGCACCCGCTAGCCCGCTTCGATCACGGGCGGGGAGGAACGCTCCGCGCGGCGGGCGCGTCGAAGGGGCCATGAGGATCACCGTGGGGCTGCTGGCGGCGATGACCCTGGCCGCGTGCGGGGAGCAGAGCCAGACGGCCAGGGCCGCGCCGGCGTGGCAGGAGCCGAGCAGCTACACCTACGTCCTGCGGTCGAGCTGCGGCGAGCGGCCGCTGATCGGCACCTTCCGCATCACCGTGGAAAACGGCCAGGTCACCAAGGCCGAGGGGATCAGCGAGGCCGACGAGCGGTCGCTGGAAAGCACGGAGCTGAGCCCGCCGACCCTGGGCCAGCTCCTCGACGAGCTGGCCGAAGCCCGTCGCAACGACGCGCACGAGGCCGAGCTGACCAGCGATCCGACCGACGGTCACCCGACGAAGATCGTGATCGACCCGATCGAGAACGCGATCGACGACGAGGCCTGCTACGCGATAACGGAATATGGCGCTTAGTCGCGGGCGCGGGACCGGCCCGCATGGGTGGCCAGCTGGTCGAGGCCGCTGATGACGCCGCCCGCCAGGTCGCCACCGCCGAAGGCGGCCACCATCGACAGCGCGGCCAGCTTGGCATCGCGGTCGAGGATGCGCTTGCGAGCCACCGCGCCGGTCACGATCTCCAGCGCGCGCTGGTTGGGTGACACGGCGATGAGCACCGAGCGATCCGGGTCGGCGAGCTGCGCGTGCAGCTTTTCCGCGTGGCCGCGCGCCGGCTCGTCGAGATCTCCGATGTAGACGCTGAAGGTCAGCCCCGTGGAACGGTCGGCCACCCGCAGTGCCTCGTCGAGGCGCAACAGCTGGCGGGTGTTGAACGGCCCGTCGAGCACGCCGGGCCGCACCGCCGTGCCGCCCTCGGCCGGCTTGTCACCACCGGTCACTTGCGCCTCCCGTCGCTCCGACCCGAGTCGGCGCCGCTACGAGCTCGCCGCCCTGCTCCGCGGCGGACCCGGCGGGCAGCGCCGCGCGCGACGTGCCGGCGGGCAGCTCCCCGTGCGAAGCGTGGGAGCCAGAAGCCTGGGCACCGGCCAGCTGCTCCGGGGCGGCGAGAAACCACACCGGGGCGAACTCGAACGGGCGCCCCGGCCGGTAGCGCTTGGCTGCGTGACCGCCACCGAGCGCGGCCAGCCCGGAGATCACGAGCACGATCGCCAGCGGTATGCCGGCGAAGACGAGCACCGTCTCGGTTACAGACACGGACAACACTCCTGACTCAGACGCCGTTCACGGTAGCGGAGGGCGTCGCCCGCCAGATCTCGGGGTGCCGATCACCCCATCCGAGGGCCGACTCCAGCTCGGCGGCGGCCGCAAGCAGCGTGCCGTCCGCGCCGGGCCGGCCGGTCAGCAGCACGCCCACGGGCATCCCGCCGGTCAGCGCCACCGGGAGCGAGACCGAGGGCTGGCCGGTGACGTTGAAGACCGCGCAGTACGGGGAGAACCGCCGCTGCATGTCGAAGTCGAGCGCCGGGTCGCCGGCCTCGGTGAACGCGCCGACCCGGGCCTGCGGCGCCGCGAGCGTGGGGCAGAGCAGCAGGTCGTACCCCGCGGTCGCGCGCAGCCCCCGCCGCACCTGGACCTGCAGCTCGGCGAGCGTGGTCATCAGCTGCGGCACGCTGACCGACGCACCGCGCTCGCGCATCAGCCGGGTCAGCGGGAGCAGCTCGGACTCGCGGTCGGGCGGCACGGGGGCGAGCGCCAGCACGTACCAGATGATCTCGAAGAGCGGCCAGACCTCGGGGCCGAGCGGCGACGCCACCTCGACCACCTCGTGCCCGGCCGCCGCCAGCGTGGCGGCCGCCACGTCGACAGCGCCCGCGCACGCGGGGTCCACCGGCTGGTCGCCGGCGAGCATCGGGGTGGTGAAGCGGCCGACCCGCAGCCGTGGACCGGGTCGCCGCGCCGCGGCCAGGTAGCCACCCTCGGGCGGGGGTGGGGCGAGGTAGGGCTCGCCGGGCATCGGGACGGCCATCGCGTCGAGCATCGCGGCGGCGTCGGTCACCGTACGGGCCAGTGGGCCGGGTGTCGGCAGCCCGAACGCGCCGAAGCCGAGCGGGCCGCCGGAGATCACACCGCGGCTCGGCTTGTATCCGACCAGACCGCACAGCGCCGCCGGGATGCGCACCGAGCCGCCGCCGTCGGAGCCCTGCGCGAACGGCACGAGCCCGGCCGCCACCGCCGCGGCCGCCCCGCCGCTGGAGCCACCGGCGGTGTAGGCGAGCCCCCACGGGTTGCGGGCCGGTGGGGCGACCCGGCCCTCGGAGTAGAGCGAGACGCCCAGCTCGGAGGTGGTGGTCTTGCCCAGGCTGACCGTGCCGGCCGCGCGCAGCAGGGCCACCACGTCGGTGTCCACCGGCGGCACGAAGTCGGCGAACGCGGCCGAGCCGAACGTCGTTCGCACCCCCGCCGTCATCGCCAGATCCTTGATCGCCGTAGGCACGCCACGCAGCGGTGGACGCCCCTCGACCGGCGCGTCATCGGCCGCCTTGGCCTGGGCCCGCGCCAGATCGGTGGTGACCGTGACGAACGCACCGACCGTCTCGCCGTGCGCCTCGATCCGGGCGAGGTAGTGCTCGACGAGCTCGACGCTGGACAGCTCGCGCCGCCGGATGGCCTCGGCCTGCTCAAGGGCGGTGAGGTCGTGTGGTTGAGCCATGCCCCTAGTTTGTATCGCGTGACGGACTTTCTCGCGCGCGCCCGAGAACTCGATGCCGCCGACGCGCTGTCGCCGTTCCGCGACCGGTTCGTCATCCCCGACGAGGAGCTCGTCTACCTCGACGGCAACTCGCTGGGCCGGCTCCCGGTGTCCACAAGGGAGCGGCTGCACCGGGCGATCGACGAGTGGGGCGCCGACCTGATCCGCGGCTGGGATCGGTGGATCACGTTGTCTCGCGAGGTGGGCGACGTGCTGGCCACCGGCGTGCTGGAGGCGTCGCCGGGCGAGGTGGCGCTCTCCGACTCGACGAGCGTCAACCTCTACAAGCTGGCGGCCGCCGCCTGCGCCGCCCGCCCCGGCCGGCGCGTGATCGTCACCGACGACGACAACTTCCCCACGGACCGGTACATCTTCCAGGGCATCGCCGAAGAGCTTCGCGTCGTGAAGACCGACCTCGACCTTGGCGTCTCGGTCGAGTCGGTGCGCGAAGCTCTGGACGACAGCGTGGCATTGGTCTCGCTCTCCCACGTCGCGTACCGCTCGGGCGCAGTCGCGGACATGGCCGCCGTCACCTCCGCCGCCCACGAGGCGGGCGCCCTCGTCCTCTGGGACCTCAGCCACTCCGCCGGCGCGGTCCGCGTGCCGTTGCGCTCCGCCGGGGTCGATCTCGCCGTCGGGTGTACGTACAAGCACCTCAACGCGGGCCCTGGCGCGCCCGCTTTCCTCTTCGTGCGGGCCGACCTCCAGCGTGAGCTGCGCCAGCCGATCTGGGGCTGGTTCGGGCAGCGCGACCAGTTCGACATGGGCGCCGCCTACGACCCGGTGGAGTCGATCGAGCGCTTCCAGGTGGGCACCCCGCCGGTGCTGGGCGCATACGCGGCGCTGGAGGGGGCCCGGCTCACCGCCGAGGCGGGCATCGGGGCGATCGCGGAGAAGGGCACGGCGCTCGGGGCGTACGCGATCGAGGTCATCGACACCTGGCTGGTGCCGCACGGCTTCGCGCTCGCCTCGCCCCGCGCGGGCATCCGCCGGGGCGGGCACGTGACGCTGCACCACCCGCAGGCGTGGCAGCTGAGCCAGGCGCTGCGCGCGGCCGGTGTGGTGCCCGACTTTCGCACGCCGGACCGGCTGCGGCTGGGCTTCGGCGCGCTGTACACCCGCTTCGTCGACGTGTACGCCGGTCTGGCCCGCCTGCGCGAGATCGCCGAGGCGGGTACGCACCTAAAGTTTCCTGAGCGGCATGCACGGGTAACTTGACCGGTTTCCCCTAATTTGTGGGTAGACCGGTGCGAAGATCACCCTCATGAGGGCTTTCACGATGGGTCGCTCCGCCGCGGCTCTGGGCATGGTGGCCATGGCTTGCCTGGCCCTGCCCGCACCCGCCTACGCCGACGGCGCCTGGGTCGAGGTCAACCCGAGCAGCATCCAGGCCGGATACCGGGTCGGTGTCCGCGGCAGCTGCCAGGAGAACCTGAACGACGCGGTCGCCAAGTCGAAGGCGTTCGGCGAGGTGAAGATGGCACCCGAGCACGGGTTCGTCGTGGCCGCGGTGACCATCCCCACCGGCGCCAAGCCCGGCGACTACGAGGTCAAGCTCTCCTGCGCGAACGGCAGCACGGCCACCACCACCATGTACGTCCTCGGCATGGACCACCCCACCAAGGGTCCGGCCACGGGCGGCGGCGGCACGGCCGGCGGCACGAGCACCCCCCTGGTGCTCACCGGCGGCGGGCTGGCCGCGGTGGTGGCCGGGGTCGGCCTGCTCACGCTGCGCCGCCGCCGCGCGTAGCCGCTCATGCCCTCGGGCACCCGGCTGGTCGCCGGGGCGCTCGTGCTGGTCGGGGTGTTCGGGATCGGGATGGGGCTGGGCCAGATCGAGCTGCCCTCGTGGTGGGGGCCGGAGGGCAAGCCACCGCCGCGGGAGTTTCCGGTGCTGGAGCCGAGCCGCCCGACCCGGATCGCGATCCCGTCGATCCAGCTACGGGCGCCGGTACACGGCGTGGGACTCGCCGACGACGGCACGATCGCCGTACCCGCGGCGACCCGGCGGCACGAGGCCGGCTGGTACGACGAGAGCCCGACGCCGGGGCAGTTCGGCCCCGCGATCATCGTGGGGCACGTGGACACCCGCACCGGCCCGGCCGTCTTCCACGACCTGCGGCGGCTCCGGCCGGGCGCGACGATCGAGGTCACCCGGCGGGACCGATCGGTGGCCATCTTCGAAGTGAACACGGTGGAACGCTTCGACAAGACCAAGCTGCCGGCCCGCCGCCTCTACGCCGACTTCAGCCGCCCCGGCCTGCGGCTGATCACCTGCGGCGGGCGATGGGTGGGCGGCGAGACCGGCTACGAGGACAACGTCGTCGTCTTCGCCTCCCTAGTGAAGGCCAAAATGGCCTAAACCCCCCGAGGGCTCGGCGCGGCGAACCCCGGCGCGACCCAAGGCCATGATCCACCTGGGCTCGTGTCACACAGCGTCGCCGGATGCGCGGGGTATCGCGCCCGACCAGCTCGGTCCCCGGCTACTACGCCAGTAGATCTTGGTACGAACCCGCCCCTATGAGGGCAGCTAAGTACCACGATCTACTCGGCTGAGCGCCCGCAAGAGCACGGTGAGCTGATAAATCCACAGAAAGCGCCCACTACTCAGAGCAACGAAGGCCGGAAAACGAGCCGCGCACACACTCCACCCCGCGGTGCCATCCTGATGGTCCGGAGCGCTCCCGCCGGAGGCAACAAAGACCAACAGCGGACGGGTGCGGCCGCGGGAGCAGCGGTCTGGACCACGACGGACATCGCGGCAGCTCAAAAATAGATCCTCTAGACGAGTCGCACAGACAACAAAAGCGGCGTCTAGGCCGCTTCGGGGATGTCGAGCCAGTCGGCCCAGCGTGGGTCCGGGGCACGGTGCCCGAGTACTCGCCAGGCCATCCCTTTGGGCGCCGAGGGGAGCGCGTGCAGCCGCCAGCCGAGCTCGGCCGGGGTCTTGTCGCCCTTGGTGTGGTTGCACTTGGCGCAGGCGGCCACGACGTTTTCCCAGGCGTGCCGCCCGCCGCGGCTGCGCGGGAAGACGTGGTCGATGGTCTCGGCCGGGCCGCGGCAGTAGGCGCAGCGCCAACCGTCGCGGGCGAAGATGGCGCGCCGGGAGAGGCCGACGTGGCTGCGGTAGGGCACGCGCACGTAGCGGGTCAGCCGCACCACGGAGGGCACGGGCAGATCGTGGCGGGCGCTGTGCAGCATGCCGTCGCCGTCGGCGACGCACACCGCCTTCGCGGACAGGACAAGGATCGCGGCTCTTCGCACTGACACGACACACAGCGGCTCGTAAGTGGCATTGAGAACTAATGCTCCCGAGCCCACCGTCGGTCGTATGTCAGGCATCGCGCTCACCTCTCCAGGTCCCGCAGACCAGCTCCCTGTCAGAACAGCCCGCCGCGGGCCGTCGGTGACCGCGGCCGACGCCGGCAGATCACCGGCGTCCGTGCGCCAATAGTCCCCGATGGGTAGCTCAAATGCACGTACTATTCGGGGCCTACCTAGTGAAGCTTAGGTATCCCGTGGCAAGATGACCGGTTTATCCGGTGAGAAGGCCCGCAGCGGGCCCGCCCCCGCCGTGCCTCCGCTGCGCCGGTGCGGTACTAAGGCACACGTGATAGCCGCCCTGCTCGCCGCGCCCGTGGACCCCACGCCCACCCCGACAGTCGGGGCGGACTGCCGCGAGGACACCCTCTGCCAGCAGATGTTCGAGTGGACCGGCAACCCGTGGCTGGCCGAGAGCAGCTTCTGGATCTTCGTGAAGCCGCTCCGCATCATCCTGATCCTGCTTCTCGCGCTGCTGATCCGGTGGGTCACGCACCGCATGATCAAGCGGCTGGTCCGCACCTCCACGCACACCTCGGTGCCGACCATCCTCCGGCCGCTGCGGGAGCGGATCCCGAGCACACCGGCGGCCGCGGCCGCCGACCCGAGCGTGGTCGTGCCCGAGCGGCGCCGCCAGCGGGCCGAGGCGATCGGCTCGGTGCTGCGCAACACCGTGACCGCGGTGGTTTTCGCGATCGCCGCGCTGCTGGTCCTCTCCGAGCTCAACTTCAACCTGGCACCGCTCATCGCGAGCGCGGGCATCGCCGGCGTCGCGCTCGGCTTCGGCGCGCAGTCACTCGTCAAGGACGTGCTCTCGGGCGTCTTCATGCTGCTCGAGGACCAGTACGGCGTCGGCGACACCGTCGACCTGGGCGAGGCGACCGGCGTCGTGGAGGCGGTGGGGCTGCGCATCACCACCGTGCGGGACGGGCGGGGTGTGCTCTGGTACATCCGCAACGGCGAGATCATCCGGGTCGGCAACAAGAGCCAGGGCTGGGCCATGGTCATCGTGGACATGCCGATCGGCTTCGCCGGCGTCGAGGAGGCCACCGCGGTCATGCGGGCCGCGGCCGCCGATGTCGCCGAGGATCCCGACCTGGCCGGGCACTTCGTCGAGGCTCCGGACGTGCTGGGCGTCGAGCAGATCACTGTGGACGGCGCGGTGATCCGCACGGTCGCGAAGACCACGGCGGACGGCCAGTTCGACGTCGGGCGCGAGCTGCGCCGCCGGCTGACCGAGGCGCTGGACACCGCCGGCATCACCGCGCGGATCGCCGCCACCCGCATGTACCCCCGCCCCTCCGCCCCGAACGGGGAGGGCGGCGACACCCGCGGCGGGGCCACCTAGGACCCCAACCAGGCGGCACGGACGAGGGAACCATGGTGCGTGGGTCGCGCTCCAGGTGGACGGTCGGGTATCGTCCGTTCGTTCAGTCGTCAAGGCGACGGACCATCCGTTCGCCCTAGCGAGTTGTCAGACGATCGGGCAGAATTCGTGAAAAGCTCCATGGCGGAGCGTCACGACGATCTCGCCTTTCCGTCTAGATAAGCGTCCCCCGGTGATGTCACCACAATTGACGGCCGGATGGGACGATGGAGGCTCCCCGGTGTCCGACGAGGCACATGCCGCCGGCGAACGGCAGGCCACCTTCCGTGAGGTGTTCAGCCAGCCCGAGTATCGAGCGGTCTACCTCGCGAGTGCGCTGTCCTGGATCGGTGACTACATCGCCAAGGCCGCGATCACGGTGCTGGTGTACGAGCAGACACAGTCCGTGGCGCTGTCGGCGGCGGCCTTCGCGGTCAGCTACCTGCCGTGGCTGCTGGGCGGCCCGCTTCTGGCCACGATCGCGGAGCGCTCGCCGTATCGGACGGTGATGGTCAGCGCGGACCTCTTCCGCATGGTGCTGATCGGTTTGATCGCACTCATCGAGATGCCGGCGCCGCTCCTCCTCGTCGTGATCTTCCTCTGCACGCTGGCCAACCCACCGTCCCAGGCCGCCCGCTCGGCGCTGCTCCCGGTGATCCTGGCCGGCGACCGGCTCGTGGTCGGCCTCTCGGTCAACCTGACCACCGGCCAGGCCGCCCAGGTCACCGGCTACCTGGCGGGCGCCGCGATCGCGGCGGTCAACCCGCGACTGGCGCTGGCGATCGACGCCGGCACCTACGCCGTGTCCGCGGTGCTGATCCGCCTCGGCGTGCGCGCGCGGCCGCCGGCCATGGCCGCGGCGCATCGCAGCCACCTGCTCCGGGAGACCGCCGACGGCTTCCGCATCGTCTTCGGCACGCCGGTGCTGCGCTCGATCGCCGTGCTCGTCTTCGCCGCCATGCTCTTCGCGATCGTGCCCGAGGGCCTGGCCGCGGCGTGGGCCGCCACGCTCGGTGAGAGCGAGGCCCGGCGCGGCGTCTCCCAAGGCTTGATCATGGCGGCCAGCCCGGCCGGCTTCATCATCGGCGGCCTGGTCACCGCCCGGCTGATCCGGCCCGACGTGCGGCGCGCGCTGATCCGCCCGTTCGCGGTGCTGGCCCCGCTCTCCCTCGTGCCCGCGCTGTTCAGCCCCTCGGCCATCGGGATCGCGCTGATGGCCGCCACCTGCGGCTTCGCCGTCGCCGGCATGATGCCCGCGGCCAACGGCCTGTTCGTCCAGGCGCTGCCGCACGGGTTCCGGGCCCGGGCGTTCGGCGTGATGCAGAGCGGCACCCAGGTCATGCAGGGGGCGGCGGTGCTGGCCACCGGCCTGCTCGCCGAGCACAACCCGATCCCCCGCGTGGTCGGGCTCTGGAGCCTGGCCGGCGTGGTGCTCATCCTGCTGGCCGCGACGCAGTGGCCGAGCGCCGACCGGTTCAACGCCACGGTGGCCTCCGTCGCCCGCACCCAGCCGGGTGCCGCCCCGCCCGCGCCGGAGCAGCTCGCCCAGCCGGCCCGGCGAAACGGCGCACACCAGGGTGACGCACGTGACGTCGTCGAGCAGGTAAGGCTGCCTGGCAAGATAGAGCGGTGAACTTCTTCGACACGGTCGGCGGCGAGCCGACCTTCCGAAAGCTGGTCGACGAGTTCTACGCGGGGGTGGCCACCGATCCACTGCTCCGTCCCCTCTACCCGGAGGAAGACCTCGGGCCGGCGGCCGAGCGGCTGACGCTCTTCCTGATGCAGTACTGGGGCGGGCCCAACACGTACTCGGCGGAGCGCGGGCACCCCCGGCTGCGGATGCGGCACGCGCCGTTTCGGGTCGGTCCGGCCGAGCGGGACGCCTGGCTGCACCACATGCGCCGGGCGGTAGACAGCCTCGACCTCCCGGCCGACCAGCGAACGACGCTCTGGGACTACCTGGAGCGCGCCGCGTACTTCATGGTCAACACGATGGACGACGGGCCGGGTCCGGCTGGTCCGACAAATGGGTTGAAGACCGCATAACAGCGCGGCTACCTCGGTCGTTGGTCAGCGTGTACCCCAACGCCGACCGCCGAGGGAGATCATGCGCCGCCGCCTCTTCGCCGTCGCCGCCGTAGTCGCCGCCACCGTGGCTGGGGTCATGCCGGCCGTCGCACAGGTCGCTCAACCGGCCGTGGTCGCCGCGGACCCGGTCGACTGGACACCGCACGTGCTCGACGGCACCGTGCACGCGATCGCCGTGGTGGGCGACACGGTCGTGGTCGGCGGCACGTTCTCGGCGGTGGAGGGCGGGGGCTTCCAGTACCGGCGCGACTACCTCCTCGCGTTCGGGGCGGCGGACGGCGCGATCCGCGGCTTCGCGCCCCGGCTGGACGGCCCCGTGTACGCCCTGGCCGCCGGCCCCGACGGCACGGTCTACGCCGGCGGCGCCTTCCGCACGGTCAACGGTGTCGCGCAGCGCGGGCTGACCCGGCTCACGCTCGCCAACGGCGCGCGGGTGGCCGGCTTCGACCCGAGTATCAACTGGGGCGACGTGCGGGCGCTCGCCGCCTCCGGCCGGTGGGTCTACGCCGGCGGCACGTTCTCGGCCGTCAACCGGACGCCCCGGGCCGGCCTCGCCCGGCTGGACGCGGGCTCGGGCGCGGTCGACGCCGGCTTCGACGCCGGCCTCACCGGCGCCACCGCCGAGCAGCGGGTACGCGTCGAGGACTTCGCCCTCGCGCCGGGCGGGCGGCGGCTGGTGGTCGCCGGCGCCTTCGCCCGGGCGGCCGGCCAGCCCCGAGTCCAGCTCGCGCTCCTCGACACCGGCGGCCCGCGAGCGGTGGCCGTCGACTGGTACACCGACGCGTACCAGGACACCTGCGACGCCGGCTACGACACCTACCTGCGCGGCATCGACTTCGCCCCGGACGCCTCGTACTTCGTGGTGGTCACCACCGGCAACGCCAGCGGCGCCACCCGGCCGTGCGACACGGCGGCACGCTTCAACGTCGCGGGAGCGGGGCGCCACGCACCGGTCTGGATCAACCACACCGGCGGCAACACGCTGCTGTCGGTCGCGGTGACGGGCAGCGCGGTCTACGTCGGCGGCCACCAGCAGTGGCTCGACAACCCGCAGGGTGACAAGAGCGCGGGCCCGGGCGCGGTGTCCCGTCCGGGCATCGGGGCGATCGACCCGCGCACCGGCAAGGCGCTCGCCTGGAACCCGACCCGCAGCCGGGGCGTGGGCGTACGCGCCTTCCTCGCCACGGCGAGCGGCCTGTGGGTGGGCTCGGACACGGACCGGCTCGGCAACGAGTATCACGGCCGGATCGGGATGTTTCCGCTCTAGGGAACGCCTTTGCGATCTTGCTAGAGAAGGGCGCCTTCGTCGTGCAGCCAGTCGACGAACGAGGTGGCCACCGCCGCGCCGCAGTCGAGCAGCTCGACCACCAGCGCGTCGTGCGCGCCAGCGTTGAGCGGCACCTGCAGCTCGGCGTAGATGGGCAGCTGGCCGCGCTCGGTGGGATCGCCGACGTACGCCTTGCAGAAGCGCCGCGTATGGTTCCACTCGTTGACCACGCGGTAGGCCCGATCGGCCCAATCCGGCGGCACTGTCGAGTGCGGACGGGCGCGCATCACGAGGATCTCGTCGTCGGGCCCCTCCAGCGTGAAGAGCACCGCGTGGCGCTCCCACATGGCCAGCAGGCTGCCGTCGCCGTCCGCGAGGTAGCGCACGTCGAGCAGGTCGAGGGCCTCACCGATGCGGCGGAGCGTGACGGGCGCGACCTTGACCGGCATGTCGTCGTCCATGCTGGACAGATCGGAAGGCACCGCGATGTGCTCGGCCTCGCGCTGGGCCGGCACACTGACGCGGACCTTGCCGGGCAGGGTCGTGCGCTTGCCGCTGGTGCCGGCGGGCCGTGGCCCGGTGCTCTGCCGCGGGGCACTCGCCGGGCTCGCCGCCTCGGGCTCCTCCCCGGTGGCCTCCTGGGTCACGCCTGACCTCTCCAGCCTTCCGCCACCGGTGTGACCGGGGCGCCATTGCCACCACGGCATCGCTCGTGCACCTCACTCCCCAGCGGATCCAGCCGCCTACGTTGCGTTGGACCCGACGCACGACGGTACCCGGACAGCCGGCTTCAGGCATCCCCCCAACGACCCCACCAAGCCGGAAAGATGATGCCGCATCAGCCGTTCGTACGAGCTACGGCTGGTCGTACCGCGAATTGACTCACGGGAAGTAGCCACGCCACACCGTATGGTGCCGCCAACCCAACCCACCGGCCGATAGCTTGTACGCGCACTTCGCCTACCTGTACGGGGACCACTTCACCAGCGGTCGGGGCCGAACGGCCGAGAAAGCCCATACGTACGACGGCCTGGATCAGCCTTTGCGGCACCTCGACCCGAGACTCCCCGTCGGTGACCAGGATCGCCACATGATCGAGCAGTGCGTCACGCAGCGCCCGCTGCCCCACGGCCCGGCCGCCTACCCCCTCGGTGCTGGCCGTGCGCAGGGTCCCGGCGGCCGCGGCGGCGATGCGGGCCACCTCGGCGGCGGGCACGGTCTCGACCACTCGCGCGCCCGATGGCGGCAGCGGCCACCGCCACTGCTGGTCCTGCCGCTGTGGCAGCGCCTCACCGCCCCGGCCCAGCTCAGCGAGCAGGTCGGCGGCGGACACCGTGGCGTCTTCGGGACCGGCGCCCTCGACCGTGCGGCCGACGAGCACCGCCCACGGCAGCCTCGCCCAGAGCGCGACGTGCTCGCCGCCGCTCTTGAGCCGGACCACCGCACCCGGGTCCACGCGGGTCAGCCGGGCGAGGAAGGCTCCCGCGTCGGGTGCGCTGATCCTCATCGAAAACCGCTCAGGAAGGCCCGCTCGGCCTCCGTGAGCCGGCGGGGGCGCTGCTCGCTCAGGTCGTACGGGGCACAGACGGAGCGGGCCCGGCTGGCCAGGACGTCGCCGTCGAACAGCTCGTAGGCCACCGTGAACCGGGCCGCCTTGACGTCTTCGATCCACGTCTCGATGCGCACCGGGTCGCCGTAGTCGACCGGCCGCAGGTAGTCGATCTCGTGGCGGACGATGATCACGCCCGCCTCCAGCGAGGTCAGGCCGATCTCCCGGGCGCCGATGAACATCATCGCCACCCGGGCCTCCTCGTAGAGGGTGAGGAACCGCGCGTTGTTCACATGCCCGAACGCGTCCATGTCGGACCACCGCACGGGACAGCGATAGATAAAGCGATCAGTCACCGATGTCAGTCACGTGTCAGCTTGCGGTAGGTCACCCGGTGCGGCCGGGCCGCCTCGGCACCCAGCCGGTCGACCTTGTTCTTCTCATACGCATCGAAGTTGCCTTCGAACCAGAACCACTTCGACGGGTCCTCCTCGTCGCCCTCCCAGGCCAGGATGTGCGTCGCCACCCGGTCCAGGAACATGCGGTCGTGGGAGATGACCACGGCGCAGCCGGGAAACTCCAGCAGCGCGTTTTCCAGGCTGGAGAGCGTCTCGACGTCGAGGTCGTTGGTCGGCTCGTCGAGCAGGATCACGTTGCCGCCGATCTTCAGCGTCAGCGCGAGGTTGAGCCTGTTGCGCTCGCCGCCGGAGAGCACCTTGGTCGGCTTCTGCTGGTCGGGGCCCTTGAAGCCGAACGCCGCCACGTAAGCCCGGGAAGGCATCTCGACCTTGCCCACCATGAGGTGGTCGAGACCGTCGGAGACCAGCTCCCACACCGTCTTCGTGCCGTCGAGGCTCTCCCTGTTCTGGTCGACGTACGACAGCTTGACCGTCTCGCCGACCTTCACCGCGCCCTTGTCCGGCTGCTCCATGCCCACGATCGTCTTGAAGAGCGTGGTCTTGCCCACGCCGTTCGGCCCGATGATGCCGACGATGCCGTTGCGCGGCAGGGAGAAGGAGAGGTTGTCGATCAGCACCCGGTCGCCGAAGCCCTTGACCAGGCCCTGCGCCTCGATCACCGTGTTGCCCAGGCGCGGGCCCGGCGGGATCTGGATCTCCTCGAAGTCGAGCTTGCGGGTCTTCTCCGCCTCGTTGGCCATCTCGTCGTATCGCTCGAGGCGCGCCCGCGACTTGGTCTGGCGGGCCTTGGCGTTGGAGCGGACCCACTCCAGCTCCTCGGAGAGGCGCTTCTTGAGCTTGGCGTCCTTACGCCCCTCGACCGCGAGCCGGGCGGCCTTCTTCTCCAGGTAGGTGGAGTAGTTGCCCTCGTATCCGATGGCGCGGCCCCGGTCGAGCTCCAGGATCCAGCCGGCCACGTTGTCCAGGAAGTACCGGTCGTGGGTGATCGCCAGGACGGTGCCCGGGTACTTGGCCAGGTGCTGCTCCAGCCACTGCACGCTCTCCGCGTCAAGGTGGTTGGTGGGCTCGTCGAGCAGCAGCAGGTCGGGCGCCTCGAGCAGCAGCTTGCACAGCGCCACGCGGCGCCGCTCACCACCGGAGAGCTGGGTCACGTCCGCGTCCGGCGGCGGGCACCGCAGGGCGTCCATCGCCAGCTCCAGCTTGGAGTCGACATCCCACGCGTCGGAGTGGTCGAGCTCCTCCTGGAGCTTGCCCATCTCCTCCATCAGCTCGTCGGAGTAGTCGGTGGCCATCTGCTCAGCGATCTTGTTGAACCGCTCCAGCTTGGATTTCGTCTCCGCGACCGCCTCCTCGATGTTGCCGAGGACGGTCTTCGCGTCGTTGAGCGGCGGCTCCTGGGCGAGCAGGCCCACGGAGTAGCCGGGCATCAGCCGGGCCTCGCCGTTGCTGGGCCGGTCGAGCCCCGCCATTATCTTGAGCAGGCTCGACTTGCCGGCCCCGTTCGGGCCGACGACACCGATCTTGGCACCCGGCAGGAAGTTAAGCGTCACGTTGTCGAGCACGAGCTTGTCGCCGTGCGCTCTGCGCGCCTTTTCCAGGACATAGATGAACTGGGCCACGGTGCGGCCTACCTCCAATGGATCATGCAGTCTGGTCCGGCGAACGCCACCGTCAATCCTGACATGCCTGCGGCAGCCGACTGGCGCATCCCCCCGGCGGCGGCCGGACCTTGGATCAACGCACGGGCATGGATGCCTATTCCATCAGCGCTGCCCAAGGATAAAACCGACACTCGCCCCGATCACGGCAAGTAGGACGGCGGTGACGATCAGCTGCACCGGCACGCTCGGAGGCCATCGCACCCAAACAGCCTCTCACGTTGCCGCTCCCACGACGCAGTGGAGAAATACCAGGCAAGTAGTCTCTGCTGGAGACCCGTCGACACCGGAGGTGTACGGAGCGTGACGGTTCGTAGTTCGTTCGTCGTTGTCGCTAACCGCCTACCCGTCGATGAGGTGACCACACCGGAGGGGAAGAGCTGGCGGCGCAGCCCTGGCGGCCTGGTGACCGCGCTCCATCCGGTGCTCGCCCAGCACAAGGGCACGTGGGTGGGCTGGGCAGGTGGCGTCGGCAGTGCCCCGGAGCCGTTCGACCTCGAAGGCATCCGGCTGCACCCCGTGCCGCTGAGCTCGGAGGAGCTGGAGCGCTACTACGAGGGACAGTCCAACGCGACGATCTGGCCGCTCTACCACGACGCGGTCGAGCAGCCGGTCTTCAAGCGGCGGTGGCGCGAGGCCTACCGGGTGGTCAACGCCCGCTTCGCCGAGGCGGCGGCCGAGGTGGCGGCCGATGGCGCCACGGTCTGGGTGCAGGATTACCAGCTCCAGCTGGTGCCGGCGATGCTCCGCGAGCTCCGCCCCGACCTGCGCATCGGGTTCTTCCTGCACATCCCCTTTCCACCGATCGAGCTCTTCATGCAGATGCCGCTGCGCGCCGAGGTGCTGCGCGGGCTGCTCGGCGCCGATCTCGTCGGGTTCCAGCAGCGGCTGGCCGCGCAAAACTTCGTCCGGCTGGCGCGCCACCTGCTCGGCCTCCGCTACGAGGGGCAGACCATCGAGGTCGACGGGCGGCGGGTCAAGGCCGGCGCGTTCCCGATCTCGATCGACGTGGCCGAGATGGAGCGGATGGCAGCCGACCCGATGGTGCAGGCGCGGGCCAAGCAGATCCGCGCCGAGCTGGGCGACCCCAAGACGATCGTGCTCGGCGTCGACCGGCTCGACTACACCAAGGGCATCGAGCGCCGGCTCAAGGCGTTTCGGGAGCTGCTCGCCGACGGCCGGTTGAGCGTGCCCGACGCGGTCATGGTCCAGGTGGCCACGCCGAGCCGCGAGCGGGTCGAGCACTACCAGACGCTCCGGGTGAAGGTGGAGCGCGAGGTCGGCCGGATCAACGGCGAGTTCGGGCGGGTGGGCGTGCCGGCGGTGCACTACCTGCACCAGTCGTACAGCCGCACCGAGCTGGCCGCCCTCTACTGTGCCGCCGACGTGATGATGGTCACCCCGCTCCGCGACGGCATGAACCTCGTCGCCAAGGAGTACGTCGCCTCCCGCTCCGACACGGGTGGGGCGCTGGTGCTCAGTGAGTTCGCCGGGGCGGCCACCGAGCTGCGCCAGGCATTCCTGTGCAACCCGCACGACCCGGAGGGGGTCAAGGACGCGCTGCTGCGGGCCGTGCACGTCGATGGGCCGGAAGCCCGGCGGCGGATGCGGGTGATGCAGCGACACCTGCGAACGCATGATGTAGGGCACTGGGCCCGCTCGTTCCTCAACGAGCTGGGGGTACCAGAGGCAGCATAGGAGTCATGGTCCTTGACCTTGACCAACGCACCGTCGGCGAGATCGACCCCGATCTGCGAGCCGCGGTCGGCCGGATCGCGCGGGTGCCCAACCTGCTGATCGCCTGCGACTACGACGGCACGCTCGCGCCGATCGTGCTCGACCCGACCAAGGCGGTGCCGCTGCCCGAGTCGGTCGCCGCCGTGCGCGCGCTGGCCGCGCTGCCGCAGACCACGGTGGCGGTGGTCTCCGGCCGGGCGCTGCGCGACCTCGCCGCGCTCTCCCGCCTCCCCTCCGAGGTGCACCTCGTGGGCAGCCACGGCACCGAGTTCGACATCGGCTTCGTCGAGAGCCTGGCGCCCGAGCTGGTCGAGGTCCGCACGCGGCTGCAGACCGCGGTGCGCCACATCACCCAAAACCAGGCCGGGGTACGCCTCGAGGCGAAACCCGCCAGCGTGGCCGTGCACGTGCGAGCGGCCGATCCGGACGTCGCCGCGCGGGTCTTCAGCGCGCTCCGCGCCGGTCCCGCCATGTGGCCGGAGGTGACCGTCACCGACGGCAAGCAGGTGATGGAGCTCTCCGTCCTCCCCACCAACAAGGGCGCCGCCATCGACCAGCTGCGTACCCAGATGTCGGCGAGCGCGGCGCTGGTGATCGGCGACAGCGTGACCGACGAGCGGGCGTTCGAGCGGCTGCAAGGGCCCGACGTGGGCATCAAGATCGGGCCGGGCGAGACCCGGGCCGCGTACCGCGTGGCCGAGCCGATCGAGGCCGCCCGCGTGCTCGGGCTCCTGCTCCAGATCCGGCGCACCTGGCTCTTCGGCGAGCGGGCGGTGCCGATCGAGCGGCACTCGATGCTCGCCAACGGCCGCACCGTCGCCCTGCTCACGCCCGCGGCCAAGCTGGCCTGGCTGTGCCACCCCCGGGCCGACTCGGCCGCGCTCTTCGCCGACCTGCTGGGTGGGCCGGCGGCCGGGCACTTCACGGTGGCGCCGGACCGGGGCGGCATGCCGCTCGGCCAGCGCTACCGGTGGGGCACGATGACCGTGGAGACCCGCTGGTCCGGGCTCACCGTCACTGACTGGCTGGCCACCCCCAGCGACCGCGGCGACTCCACGCTCGTACGCGTCCTCGACGGCCATGGCCGGGCCCGGCTGGAGTTCGCGCCGCGGCCGGAGTTCGGGCAGGTCGGAGTGCGGCTCCAGCACCTCGGCGACGGGCTGCTCGTGCTCGGCTCCAACGAGCCGGTGGCGCTCTACTCCCCCGGCATCGAGTGGGACGTCCGGACCGACGGCGGCTACGACACCGCGCGAGCCGTGGTGGACCTGAGCGCGGCCGGCGGCCGGGCCACGCTGGAGCTGCGGTTCGGGTCACACAGCCTGGAGCACCAGGGTGTACCCATGTCCGATCGCCAGGCGGCGGCCGAGCGGCCGTGGCGCGAGTGGGCGACCGGGTTGCGCCTGCCCGGAGTGGCCCGCGACCTGGTGATGCGGTCGGCGCTCACGCTGCGCGGCATGTGCAACGACGCCACCGGCGGCATCCTCGCGGCGGCGACCACCTCGCTGCCGGAGGAGGTCGGCGGCGTGCGTAACTGGGACTACCGCTACTGCTGGCTCCGCGACGCCGCGATGTCCGCGCGAGCGCTCGTCGACCTCGGCTCGCTGAGGGAGGCCGAGGGCTTCCTGCGGTGGGTGGACGGCTGTGTGGAGCGCACCGGCGGCCACCCCGAGCGGCTACACCCGCTGTACACGGTCGAGGGGTACGAGCTGGGCGCCGAGGCGGTCATCGACACCCTCCCCGGCTGGGCCGGCTCCCGCCCGGTGCGCGTCGGCAACCTCGCCAACCACCAGCTCCAGCTCGACGTCTTCGGCCCGGTGGTCGATCTGATCGCGGCGGTGGCCGACAGCCGCGGCTCGGTGCGCGAAGAGGAGTGGCGGGTCATCGAGGCGATGGTGCAGGCCGTCGAGCGGCGATGGCACGAGCCGGACCACGGCCTGTGGGAGGCGCGGCTGCCGCCCCGGCACCACGTGTACTCCAAGGTGATGTGCTGGATGACCGTCGACCGCGCCCTGCGCGTGCTGCGCACGCACGGCGGAGCTGCTCGCCCCGAGTGGGTGGAGCTGCGCGACCGGATCGGCCAGAACGTGCTGGAGCACGGCTGGCACGAGGGCGCCGGGGCGTACACGGTGGCCTACGGCGACGCGGAGATGGACGCCTCCAGCCTCTGGATCGGCCTCTCCGGCCTGCTGGCCGACGACGACCCGCGCTTCCTCGCCACCGTGCTCAAGGTCGAGGCGGACCTGCGCAGCGGGCCGGTCGTCTACCGCTACCGGTGGGACGACGGCCTGCCCGGCCGCGAGGGCGGCTTCCACGTCTGCACCGCGTGGCTGATCGAGGCGTACCTGCGCACCGGCCGCCGGGGCGACGCGGAGGAGCTCTTCGCGCAGATGCTGGACACGGCGGGCCCGACCGGGCTGCTGCCGGAGGAGTACGACCCGATCGCCGAGCGCGGGCTGGGCAACCACCCGCAGGCGTACAGCCACCTCGGCCTGATCCGGTGCGCACTCCTCCTCGACCACTCGTGATCAAAGCTCCGCTCAAGCAGTTCTAGCTGCTTGAGCGGAGCTTTGATCACGAAGAGGCCTCAGCGCAGGATCGACGCGGGTGGCGGTGTGAAGTTGCGCTTGGGCTTGCCCTTCAGGCCGTCGCGCAGCGTCTCGGCCACCGAGTTGATCGGCTTCAGCGACTGGCCGTCGCCCACCGCGTTGAACGGATAGTCCGGGTCGGCGATGAACGAGGCGGCCGCCAGGTCGGGCGTCATGCCGACGAACCAGGCCGCCCGGGTGGAGTCGGTCGTACCGGTCTTGCCGGCCACCGGCCGCCCCACGATCCCGTACACGCCGGGCGCGGTCGACCAGCCGCCGCACGAGCCGCGCGCGGCGCCGAAGCCGGTCACGCACCGCGCCGCGTCCGCCGCCGCCCGGGCCGCCGCCGGGCTGACCGCCTGCATGCAGCGCGGCTTGGCGACCTCGACACCCTTGTACGCGGCCTGCGCCCCGTCCGGCGCGCTGACCGACAGCACCGGCAGCGGCTCGCAGTACTTGCCGTCCGCGGCGACGGTGGCGTACGCGTTCGACATCTCCAGCGGGGTCGCGTCGGAGACGCCCAGCGTGAAGGCGCCCCAGCCGCGCGCCTTCTTCGGCGAGGCCTGCAGCCTGTCGATGTCGGTGCGCCACCGCAGGCCGAGCCGCTCGGCCATCTTGACCGCCTTGTCCGCGCCGACCTTCTGCTCCAGCTGGACGAAGTACGTGTTCACCGACTTGCCGAAGCCGGACCACATGTTCTGGCGGCCGGTCATCGCGCCCGAGGCGTTCGAGGGGCACCACCGGCCGCCGCAGCTGCTCGGCTCGCCGTCGCCGGCCAGGTACTGCGAGACGTACCGCTGCGGCGCGTGGAACGCCGTGGACATCGGCATGCCGGCGTCGAGCGCGGCGAGCATGACGAACATCTTGAACGTCGACCCCGCCTGGTAGCCGGGCATGTCGCCGCCGCCGAGCAGGGGGTTCACGGTGTTCGGGTAGTTGCCCGGCATCCGGCCCCGCTTGTTCGGGTCGGAGTGGGCGCCGTTGGCCTTCTGGTTCAGCGAGTACGTGCGGTTGACCGCCATCGCCTTGACCTGCCCGGTGCCGGGCTGGATGGCCACCAGGCCGAGCGCGAAGCGGCTCGTCTTGCCCTCCTTCTCCAGGATGTTCGCCTGCGCGCTGCGCTGGATCTTGGGGTCGAGCGTGGTCACGATCTTGTACCCGCCGCGGCGCAGCCGGTCCTCCCGCTCCTGCGCGCTGTTGCCGAACGCCTTCTGCTCGTTCCACCACGCCTTGAAGTAGTCGCAGAAGAAGCCCCAGTCGTTGTGCTTGTCGTCGACCGAGACGCAGTCGTTCGCCGGCGTGGTGAGGCGGAGCTTGATCGGGGAGGCCTTGGCCTTCGCGGCCTCCTCCGCCGTCGCGTAGTTGAGCGCCACCATCCGGTCGATCACGTAGTTGCGCCGCTCGGTGGCCGCGCGCTTGTCCTGGCTCGCCGGGTCGTACGCGGTGGGCGCCTTCACCAGCCCGGCGAGCGTGGCCGCCTCGACCAGCGTGAGGTCCTTGGGGCGCTTGGAGAAGAAGACCTCGGCCGCGGCGTAGATGCCGTACGCGCGGTGCCCGAAGTACGCCGAGTTGAGGTAGCGCTCCAGGATCTGCTGCTTGCTGGTCTGCTTCTCGAGCTCGATCGCCAGCCGCATCTCACGGATCTTGCGGGCGCTGGTCTGCTCGGTGGCCTGCTGCACCTCCACCGGCGTCTTCGCGCTGTCCCGCAGCGCCATGCGCACGTACTGCATGGTCAGCGTCGACGCGCCCTGCTGCACCTCGCCGCCCTCGTGGTTGGCGACGAAGGCGCGGGCGATGCCCTTCGCGTCCACACCGTTGTGCTGGTAGAAGCGCGAGTCCTCGGAGGCCACGATGGCCCGCTGGATGTTCACCGACATCTGCTTGATCGGCGTGTACTTGCGATGCTCCTCGTAGAACATCGTGATCAATGTCTTGCCGTCCGCGGCGTACACGTAGGTGGTCTGGGCTGGTGGTGTCACCTCCAGCACCGAGGGCATGTTGCCGACGAAATCGGCGGCGGCCTTGGCCCCGATGCCGCCGGCGGCGGCGATGGGGTAGGCGACGGCGGCCACGAGCACCCCGGCGATGAGTCCGGCGCGGACGAGGGGTGCCATCCGACTGGTTGCGGAGAGTACGCGCTTCATCACTACTCAAAGGTAGGACAAAGCCTGTCAAGACATGATCTAAAGACGCAAAACATGCCGAGCGCCGGTACCGCGAGTCGCTCGTTCATCCTGGAGGGTATGGATCTCGGGTTTCACGGCGACCTGGAAGTCGGGTCCGGCCTGGTCGACCTCGCGGTCAACGTGCGCCGGGCGCCGATGCCGCCGTGGCTGGCCGAGCCGATCGCGGCGTCCCTCTCCGACCTCGCCGCATACCCCGATCCAGCCCCGGCGACCGCCGCGGTGGCCGCCCGGCACTCCCGCCCGGGGGACGAGGTGCTGCTCACCGCGGGTGCCGCGCAGGGCTTCGTGCTGCTGGCTCAGGCGCTGCGCGGGGCACGGCGGCCGGTGGTGGTGCATCCGCAGTTCACCGAGCCGGAGGCGGCGCTGCGGCACGCCGGCCACGAGGTGACCAGGGCGATCCTGCCGGCGGCTTCCGGCTTCGCGCTCGACCCCGCGCTCGTGCCGGACGACGCCGACCTCGTCTTCGTCGGCAACCCCACCAACCCGACCTCGGTCCTTCACCCCGCGGAGGCGGTGGCCGCGCTCGCCCGGCCGGGGCGGGTGCTGGTGGTGGACGAGGCGTTCGCCGACACGACCGGCGAGACCGAGTCGCTGGCCGGCCGGCACGATCTGCCCGGGCTCGTCGTCATGCGCAGCCTCACCAAGACGTGGGGGCTCGCCGGGCTGCGGATCGGCTACCTGCTGGGCCCGGCCGACCTGCTGGCGCGGCTCGCGGCCGTACAGCCGCTGTGGGCTGTCTCGACGCCCGCGCTGGCCGCGGCGGCCGCGTGCGCGAGCCCGGCCGCCGCCGTGGCCGAGCGCCAGATCGCCGCCGCGCTCGCCGCCGATCGCGACCACCTGGTGACCGCGCTGCGCGATCTCCCGGGCGTGACCGTCGAAGGGCGGCCGGCGTCGTCGTTCGTGCTCGTTGGCGTGCCCGGTGGCGGCCGCGTCCGGCTGGCCCTTCGCGAGCTTGGGTACGCGGTGCGGCGCGGCGACACGTTTCCCGGGCTGGGCGCCGACTGGCTACGGATCGCGGTACGGGACACTGCGATCACCGATGGTTTCGTCTCGGCCCTGCGGAAGACACTGGAGGCGTGATGATCGAGGGCATCTCTCCCCTGGACGAAGAGGCGATGGCGGCGGCACGGGCCCTGCACGCGCGGCTGACCAAGCCCGCCGGCTCGCTCGGCGCGCTGGAGGAGCTGTCGGTGCGCCTGGCCGGGCTGGCCGGTGAGTGCCCACCTCCACTGCCCCAGCCGGCCGCAGTGGCCATCTTCGCGGGCGACCACGGCGTACACGCCCAGGGGGTGACACCCTGGCCGCAGGAGGTGACCGGCCAGATGGTGGCCAACTTCCTGTCCGGCGGCGCGGTGGTCAACGCGTTCGCCCGGCAGATCGGCGCCTCGGTGACGGTCGTCGACGTGGGCACGCTGGACGAGCTCGGCGAGGGCCCCGGCCTGGTCGCGGCGAAGGTACGGGCCGGGACGCGCGACATGACCGCGCAGGCGGCACTCACCCGCGACGAGGTCTCGGCCGCGCTGGAGGCCGGTGCGCGGGTGGCGTTCACGCTGGTGGACGAGGGCGCGCGAGCACTTGTCACCGGCGACATGGGCATCGCCAACACGACCCCGGCGGCGGCACTGATCGCCGCGTTCACCGGCGCGGACGCCGAGGCCGCCACCGGGCGGGGCACGGGCATCGACGACTACCGGTACGCCCGGAAGGTCGCCGTGGTCCGCGCCGCGCTGGAGTTGCACAAGCCCGACCCGGCCGATCCGGTGGGCGTGCTGGCGGCGGTCGGTGGGCTGGAGCACGCCGCGATCGCCGGCTTCATCCTGGGCGGGGCCTCCCGCCGGGTACCCGTGATCCTCGACGGCGTGATCGCCGTGTCGGCCGCGCTCGCGGCGGCCGCGCTGGCCCCCGACGCGGTGGGCGCGATGGTCGCCGGCCACCGCTCGGCCGAGCCCGGCGCGACGATCGCGCTCGCCCACCTGGGGCTGGAGCCACTCATCGACCTGGGCCTGCGGCTGGGCGAGGGCACCGGCGCGGTGCTCGCCGTCCCGATCGTGGCGAGCGCGGTGCGGGTGCTGCACGAGGTGGCGACGTTCGACTCCGCTGGAGTGTCCGAGAAGTGACGAGCCCCTACCCACTAGCGCTGCTGCTCCAGGGCCGCCGCGTGCTCGTCGTCGGCGGCGGCGCGGTCGCCACGCGGCGGGTGCCCGCCCTGATCGACGCGGGCGCGCGCGTCGAGGTGGTCAGCCCCTACCTGACCCCGGCCCTGCGCGCGCTGGTCGACGCCGGCCGGGTCCGCTGGAGCGGGCGCCGCTTCCAGGCCTCCGATGTGGACGGTGCCTGGCTGGTCCAGGTCGCGGTCGACGACCCGATCGCCGCGGCGGCGGTGAGCGCGGCGGCGCTGGAAAGGCGCGTGTTCTGCGTACGCGCCGACGACCGGCACGCCGCCACCGCCTGGACCCCCGCCACCACCCGCCACGGCCCGGTCACGGTCGCCGTCACGGCCGGCGGCGACCCACCCCGCGCGGTGGTCATCCGGGACGCGATCCGCGAAGGCCTCCTGGACGGCACGCTGCCAGGCTGCGCGGTGCCGGCGGGCCGCTCCGAGGCCCCGGCGACGGAGGTGCTCGGCGGCGGCCGGGTCGTGCTCATCGGCGCCGGCCCGGGCGACCCCGAGCTGATCACGGTCAAGGGCCGCCGCCTGCTGGCCGAGGCCGACGTGGTCGTCGCCGACCGGCTGGTGCCCGGGCTGCTGCTGGACGAGCTGCGGCCCGAGGTGGAGCTGGTCGACGCCTCGAAGATCCCGTACGGCCCGGCCAAGGCCCAGGAGGAGATCAACCGCATCCTGGTCGAGCGGGCGGCCGCCGGGCTGATGGTGGTGCGGCTCAAGGGCGGCGACCCGTACGTCTTCGGCCGCGGCGGTGAGGAGGCGATCGCCTGCACCCAGGCCGGCGTGCCGGTGACCGTGGTGCCGGGCGTGACAAGCTCGGTGGCGGCGCCGGCGGTGGCGGGGATCCCGGTGACGCATCGCGGGGTGGCGCACGAGTTCACGGTGGTGAGCGGGCATGTGGCGCCGGAGGATGCGTCGTCTCTCGTGGACTGGCCGGCGCTGGCCCGGATGCGGGGCACGCTGGTGGTGCTGATGGGCCTCAAGAACCTGCCGAAGATCGCGGCGACGCTGCTGGCGCATGGGCGGGCACCGGAGACGCCGGCCGCGGTGGTGCAGGAGGGGACGACGGGGGCGCAGCGCGTGCTCCGGACGGTGTTGGCGGAGGTCGCGGCGAAGACGTCGGAGGCAGGCTTCCGCCCGCCCGCGATCGTCGTCGTGGGCGAGGTCGTGGACGTACTCGCATGATCGTTCGCCGGATTCTGGGCTAACGACCCCCCGCGGCACGGAGCATGGCGCGGCCCGCCGCGAGCGCTACGCGCGATCGGGCACGCTGTCCTGAGTGGACGCGCTCAGCGGTACAGAAAGTACGTTATCCGGGCCTCATAACGTACTTTCTGTACCGCTGAGCGCGCGGCTCCGCGCCACGCGATCAAACCGGGCGCCCCATCGACTGCGCCGCACCCCGACCCGCGCGTGTCATCCCCCGCCAACGAACTCGCCCCCGCCACCGACGGCTCGACGACGCCGCTCATGGGACCCGCGAAACCGACCACACGATGGCGGAACCGGGACCAACGCCATCCAAGATCGACTTAAGCCAAATGGCCTTGGAGTAGGTCGTCCAGGGAGTTTGAGCTCCCGGTCACGACCCGAGGTCGGCCTTGACCAGCGACCACACCTCAAGGTCCACCCGCCCGCTGTGCACGTGCCCGGCGTTGCGCAGCAGCCCCTCATACGTGAAGCCGGCCTTCTCCGCGACCCGCCGCGAAGCCGTATTCCCCGGCGCCACCCGCAGCTCGACCCGCTGAAACCCGTGCTCCAGCAGCAACGCGATAGCCAGCGCGTCCACCGCCTCGGCCGCCACCCCAAACCCCCGGGTGTCCGGCGTGATCGCGTAAGACACCTCGGTGACCCGGGCGACCCAGTCGGTCCGCTTGGTCCACAGACACCCGACCAAGCGATCATCCTCGCGCCGCACCACCGCGTAGTGGTCGCCGTTGCCGCTGTCGCGCCGCTCCTGAGCGCTCTCCGTGCACCAGGCCAGACCCTCGATCTGGCCGAACTCGCGCGGAAACGGCAACCACCGCTGGGTCTGCTTGTCGATGAAGACCTCGGTGACGTCCTTGGCGTCGGCGACCTCGACCGGCCGCACGAGGACGCGCGGGGTCGACACGGTCAGCGACGGAAACCGCCGCACCGCGACTTGTCCGGTCACGATTGGACCTCACCACTCGGGCTGACGGCTGGCTGCGCGGCGGCGTCCGGCGCCGCGGCCGGGCCGGGCTGTGTGGGCAGCTCGGCCGTCGAGTCGGTAGGCACCACCGGAGCGGGCACCGCGACAGCCGGGGCAGGGGCGGCCTCGGCGGGCGCGGCCGCCGCCACCAGGCGGTGGGCGATCTCCGGGGCGCCGGCCCAGTGGAGCATGAGCTGGGAGGCGTGCACGCGCCGCCACACGAAGCCCTCGGGTGTGCTGCCGCCCCACGTCCAGGCGGGGGTCTGGCCGGCGCGCGGGCTGAGCGCGCCGCGGTGCTGCTTGTAGCCGACCATGCGGGCGCCGAGCTGGGCCACCGGTGTGGAGGCGCGGGCGGTCGCCTCGCGGTAGCCGACGACCATCTGGTCGGTGCTCATGCCGGTGGCCTCGACGACCCCGCACATGGGCCGGCCGTCGAACTCGCGGGCCAGCCACAGCACGCCCGCACCCTCGGCGATGACCGGGCGGCCGGCCTGGGCGAGGGCGGCGACCTCCGTACACAGTCGACGGTTGGCGGAGAGCTCCTCCGCGAACGACTCGGGCAGCCCGCCGCCGATCACCAGCGCGTCCGTGCCCTCGGGTAGGCGCTCGTCGCGCAGCGGGTCGACCGGCACCACGTGGGCGCGGGCGGCGGTGAGCAGCTCCGCCGTCTCCGTGTACGAGTAGGAGATGGTCGGACCGCCGGCGAGGGCGACGACCGGGCGGCGCCCGACCGCGACGGCGGGGCTCTCCCCGCGCGCGGTCCACGGATCCACGCCGAGCTGGGGCGCGGAGCGGGCGAGGGCGACGAGCCGGTCCAGGTCGACCGCGCCGGCGATGCCCTCGCCGAGCCGCCGCACGCCGCGGACGGCTTCGACGCTGCGGTGCACCACCGGCACCACGCCGTCGTGCCGGGACGGGAGGGCGGCGGGCAGGTCGCGGCGGCGCAGCGCGCCGAAGACGGGCACGCCGATGTCGTCGAGCGCCTCGCGCAGCAGCTGGTCGTGGCGGTCGGAGGCGACCCTGTTGAGGATCACGCCGCCGAGCCACAGCACCTCGTCGTACGCCCGGAAGCCGTGCACCAGCGCGGCCACCGACTGGCCCATGGCGCCGACGTCGACCACGAGGATGACCGGCGCGCGGAGCGTGGCCGCGACACCCGCCGTGGAGTGCGAGTCGGCGCGGCCGGTGAGGCTGTCGAAGAGGCCCATGGTGCCCTCGACCACGGCGATGTCGGCGCCGCTCACGCCGTGCGCGAAGAGCGGGGCCACCCGGGCCTGGCCGACCAGCCGGGGGTCGAGGTTGCGACCGGGGCGGCCGGCGGCGAGCCCCAGGTAGGCGGCGTCGGTGTGGTCTGGTCCGATCTTGAAGCCGGCGGCGCGCATGCCCCGGCCCGCGAGGGCGGCGAGGAGGCCGACCGCCACGGCGGTCTTGCCGTGCCCGGACGATGGCGCGCTCACCACGACGCGCGGTACGGCGGTCATCGACGTCTCCTCCCCAATCGGCCGGGACCAGCGTAGTGCCTGAGATCACACGAGTAACCTCGTGCTGTGTACCGGTTCCTCCTGACCCCCCGCTGGCTGGGCTTTGCCGCCCTCATCGGCGTGGCGGCCGTCGTCATGGTGATGCTGGGCAACTGGCAGCTGCACCGGTACCAGCAGCGCAGTGCGACCAACGAACGGATCGATGAATCGTCACGGGTCGCACCCATCCAGCTGCCGGAGGAAGTGCCCGCGGCCTGGACCCGAGTGACTGTAACCGGCCAGTACGACCCGGCGAACGAGATCCTGGTCCGTGGGCGCACGGTCGACGGCGCGGTCGGGTTCGAGGTGGTCACGCCGCTGGTGCGCACCGACGGGCCGACCGTGCTGGTCGACCGCGGGTGGGTGCCGCCGGCGCCGGGCGGTGCGGTCGCCATGCCGAAGGTGCCGCCCGCGCCCACCGGCGAGGTGACCGTGGTCGGCCGCGTGCACCTGAGCGAGAGCCGGCCCGACTCGGTGAGCCGCCGCGAGGGCAAGATCGAAGTGCGCCGGATCGGCGTGGAGCGGCTGGGCGAGGAGCTCCCCTACCCGGTTTACGGCGCGTACGTGCTGAGCGAGGACCCCGCCAGCGGCTTCACCGAGGTCACCGTCCAGCACGAAAACTCCTGGCAGAACGCCGGGTACGTCCTGCAGTGGTGGCTCTTCGCCGCGCTGGCGGTGGCCGGCTTCGGCTGGACCGTCTACCGCGAGGCACACCCGAAGGCGGAGCCGGTCGACCGCGCCGCGCTGGCGACCGCATGACCGAGCCCGTGGTCGCCCTCATCGGCGAGATCGCGGTGACACCCACGTCCATCCGCACGCCGACCGGCGAGATCCCGCTGGCCGAGTCGAGCTGGCAGGTCGCCGACTACTGGCAGAGCGAGCAGAAGACGCCCACGTGGGCGATCGTGGCGGCGGTGCTGGGCTTCTGCGTGCTGGCCTTCTTCAGCCTGCTCTTCCTGCTGGTCAAGCAGACGGTCTACCGGGGCACGGTGCAGGTGACGGTGACCAACGGCCCGCGGCAGTACGTGGCTCGCATCCCCGTGACCACGCAGGAGCAGGTGCAGCGGATCCACCACCAGGTCAACTACGTACGCTCGCTCGCGGCGCTCTAGAGCTTTCAGGGCCCCGGTGGTGGGTCGTTCTTCAGGCACATTTGCCCGCGTTCGTGCCAGTTGCAGGCCGTATGCTCCCGCGCGGGAGTTGCTCTGCGTAAACTCGGCATGCGCTCGACCAGGATAGTCCTCGGCACGTCAGTAGATCGTGGTACGGAACAAGTAGCCCCTATGAGGGCAGCTCCGTACCACGATCTACTAGGTTGAGAGCTCACGACGGCGGGATGAGCCGATAAATCCGCAGAAAGCGCCCACTACTCAGGGCGACGAGGGGCACTCCCGCAGGAGGCGAGAAACCCAACAGCGGACGGGTGAGGCCGCGGGAGCGACGGTCGAAACCACGGCGGACATCGCGGTAGCCCAAATCTCTTTTCTGGGTTTGATCAGGGCCCGGACCACGGCGGACATCATCGCAGGACGACCTCGTCGGGAGGCACCGCGCGCCCGTAGTGCCAGCCCTGCGCGGTGTCGCAGCCCAGCTCGCGAAGCGCCGCGGCCTGCGCCGCCGTCTCCACGCCCTCGGCGGTCACCGTGAGCTTCAGCTTGTGGGCCAGGCGGATCAGCGCGGAGAGGATCTCCTGGTCGGTCTGGTCCGGGCCGCCCGGCGCGCGCAGCCCGGCCATGAAGCGCCCGGCCAGCTTGAGCGCGTGCACGGGCAGGTCGCGCAGGTAGGCCAGGTTGGAGTACCCGGTGCCGAAGTCGTCGATCGCGATCCGCACACCGAGCTCGGCGAGCGCGTGGAGCGTGCGCAGCGGCTGTCCGGCGCTGCCCATCACCGAGCTCTCGGTCACCTCCAGCTGGAGTGCCTCCGGCTCCAGGCCGGTCTCGGCGAGCACCTCCTTGACCGCGCCGACGAAGTCGGGGTCGCGTATCTGGCGTACCGCGATGTTGACGCTCATGAGAAAGGGGTGGGTATCCCGCCACGCCCGCGCCTGGCGGCACGCCTCGGTGAGCACCCACTGCCCCAGCGGGGCGATCGCGCCGGTCTCCTCGGCCAGCTCGATGAAGCGGTTGGGGCCGAGCACGCCCAGCTCCGGGTGGCGCCACCGCACCAGTGCCTCGGTGCCGATCACCATGGCGTCGTCGAGGCGCACCAACGGCTGGTACTCCACAAAGAACTCGCGCCGGGCCAGCGCCTCGGGCAGCTGGCCGGAGAGCCGGTAGCGGCTCACGTCGGAGGCGTGCCGGTCGGCGTCGAAGATCGCCCACCGGTCCCGCCCGTCGGCCTTGGCCCAGTAGAGCGTGGTGTCCGCCGCCTTCATCAGCTCGGCGGCGTCGGTGCCGTCCACCGGGCGGTCGACCACGCCCACGCTGGCCGAGACGTTGAGCACGTGGCCGCCGAGACGCACCGGCGCGCGTACCGCGTCGAGCGCGAGCTCGGCGACCCGCACGACGTCGGCCGTGCCCTTGACCTGCTCGACCAGCACCACGAACTCGTCGCCACCCATCCGGGCCACGAGGTGACCGCTCGGGGTCAGCCGCGCGGCGAGGCGGCTGGCCACGGTGCGGATCAGCTCGTCGCCGGCGTCGTGCCCGAGGGTGTCGTTGATCGCCTTGAAGCCGTCGAGGTCGAGGTAGCAGACGCCGACCCGGGCGTCCGACTCCGGCGTGATCAGGGCGCCGGTCAGCCGTTCGAAGAAGAGCGTGCGGTTGGGCAGGTCGGTGAGGGGGTCGTGCAGCGCCTGGTGGCGCAGCTGCTGCTGGAGCGAGCGGCGCTCGGTGACGTCTTCGACCATGGCCACCGCGTACAGCGGCGTGCCGTCCCGCCCCCGGATCAGCGAGACGACCAGGTCGGTCCAGATCCGGCCGCCGTCCGCCCGCCGGTAGGGCCGCTCGGTGCGGTAGTGGTCCCGGTCGCGCAGCCCGCCCGGCGGCAGGAACGCGCCGGCCGGGAGGGCGAGGAACTGGTCCCGGGTGTATCCGAACATCGCGCAGAGCGCCCGGTTGACCTCCAGCAGGCGGCCGTCCAGCGCGGCGATGCCGATGCCGAGCGCGGCCTCGGCGAAGACCGCCTGGAAGCGCGCCTCGCTCGCCATCCGGGCCTCCTCGGCCTCGATCCTGGCGTGCAGCGCGGCGGCGTAGATGTCCTCCTGCTCGCTGAGCGTCCGCTCGCGCAGCGCCTGGGCGTACCCGGCGGCGAGCGCGCCCTGCAGCAGGCCGAGGCGGGAGCCCTTGCCGATCGACTCCGCGTACGCCCCGAGCTGCTCATCGAGCACCACGAGTGTGCGATCGAGCGACGCCGGCTGGGTGAAGTGGGCGGCCACCAGCCCGGCCCCGATCTCCTGGGCCGGGCGCGGGTCGGCCTTCTCCGCAGCGAGCGCGTCCAGGAGGCGAGTGGCCGGGCCCACCAGGTGGACGGCCAGCTCGCCGGTCGTCATCGACACGAAGCTCGTCCACGCGATCGCGCGGGCCCAGCGCTGGGCGAGCCGCTCGGCGGTCACCATGGGCGGCGCTGCGTCCCTACCGTCGGATCATCGCGGCGCGCGACGGCGACGCCATGACCCTGCCGGAGCCAACCACCGACACCCACCTTTCGGACAAGGCCGGCACATTACCAGCCAGCATAGGGGGCAACGGCGCTCGCGTGGAACTTTCACGTTCTGGTGTGGATCGATCGCACGGCGTCGATCGTGTCGGCCTCCGCCGCCGTCTTGTCGTCGCGGTAACGCAAGACTCGGGCGAACCGCAGAGCGACCCCGCCGGGGTAACGCGGGCTCGCCTGCACGCCGTCGAACGCGACCTCGACCACCTGCTCGGGCCGCACGGTCACCACCCAGTCGCTCTGATCGACCGCCAACTCCAGGAAGCGTTCAGTCTGCCACCGCAAGAGCTCGTCGGTGAGGCCTTTGAAGGTCTTGCCCAACATCACGAACCCGCCGGTCTCCGGATCCCGCGCGCCGAGGTGCAGATTGGACAGCCATCCCTTGCGCCGGCCATGTCCCCACTCGACGGCCAGCACCACGAGGTCGAGCGTGTGCCGCGGCTTGACCTTGACCCAGGCGGCGCCGCGCCGCCCCACGTCGTACGCCGCGTCGGGCGACTTGACGACCACGCCCTCCTGGCCGGCGGCGAGTGCCGCGGCGAAGGCGTCCGCCGCCTCCGCGGGCGTGGTCACCGCGGTGCGGCCGACCAGCAGCGGCGCCGGCACCGCCTCGGCGAGCGCGGCCCACCTGTCGCGTCCCGGCGCGTCCAGCAGGTCGGCGCCGTCGAGGTGGAGCAGATCGAAGAAGTACGGCGTGAGCGCGGTGACCGGCGCCCCGCGGGTGGCCGCCCGGCTGGCCGTCTCCTGAAACGGGCGCGGCCGCCCCGCCGCGTCCAGCGCCATCGCCTCGCCGTCGAGCACGATCTCCCGGGCCGGCAGCGCGCGCACGGCCGCGACCACCTCGGGCAGCCGTGCCGTGATGTCGTCGAGGCTGCGGGTGAAGACACCGACCTCGTCGCCCGAGCGGTGCACCTGGACGCGGATCCCGTCGAGCTTGACGTCGACCACGGCGGGCACCCCGGTGGCGGCAAGCGCGTCGTCGACCGAGGCCGCGCTCTGCGCCAGCATCGGGGCGAGCGGCCGCCCCACCCGCAGCGTGAACTCCGCGAGCGCCGCCGCGCCGCCGGTCAGCGCCGCCGCGGACACCGCTTTGATGTCACCGGCCAGCAGCAGCGCCCGCCGCACCAGCGTCACCGGCACCTCACCGGCCCGGGCGATGGCGTCGACCAGCAGCCCGGCCTGGGCGCCCTGCCGCAGCTCACCGCCGAAGAGGCCGATGAGGTGGCGCTGCTCGTCGGCGGTGGCCGCGGTGAAGAGCGCGCCGACCAGCTCGCGGCGGCGGGCCTGCGAGCCGGCGCCGCCGACCTTGGAGATCTCCTCGATCGCCCGGTCGACGCCGGCCACGGTCAGGGTGGGCTCGGCGGCTGGTGGTGGCGCCTCGCGGAGGGTCGCCCAGCCGACGCCGGTCTGGCGCTGGCGCAGCTCCCCCGCCAGGTATGCCGACCCGGCCACGATCTCCTCCGGCTCCAGCCTTCGCAGGGCGTCGGCGAGCAGCTCGACCTTGGCCTTGCGGCTCGACGTCGCCGAGACCGCCGCCGAGGTGGCCACGAGATCCACAAAGCGCACGCCCTCACGGTAGTGGCCCGACCGACAATTCCGCGGCCACCGGCTCCGGCTCGCGCTGCTCAGCACGCTTGAGCCGGAGGATGAGGAACGCCCCGGCGACCGCCATCGCCGCGGCCACCCAGCCCGCCGTGCGCAGGCCGGCCACCAGCTCCGCCGCCGGCGCCGCGCCCGCGTCGACGTCGAGGCCGGCGTTGGCGACCGCCACCAGCGCGGCCAGCCCCACCGCACCGCCGATCTGCTGAGACGTGGAGACCAGCGCCGACGCCACGCCCTGCTCACCGCCGGAGACGTCCG
>Ga0214467_1000012_pt1 | contig 61111 bp, 55 predicted proteins | sample RVTome_8_FD_187339 | JGI IMG/M metagenome (GOLD analysis project Ga0214467, IMG submission 187339) | Soil microbial communities from uranium-contaminated site in the Upper Colorado River Basin, Wyoming, United States - RVT160D0 HiSeq ...
GCTGATGACTTTGTGGTCATGGTGTCCGGAGGAAGGAGCCAAGCCGAGGCTCTGCGGGAGCAGGTGGCGGCCGTGCTGGCCTCGTTGGGGCTGCGGCTGTCGCTGGAGAAGACCCGCGTGGTCCACATCGATGAGGGCTTCGTGTTCCTCGGCATGCATATCCGTCGTCAACGGAAACGAGGAACCCGGAAGTACTACGTCTACACCAAGCCGTCCCGCAAGGCCATCCAGGCGATCAAGGATAAGGTGAAGGTGAAGACGTGCAGATCAACCCGCCATCAGGACCTGGACGAGCTGATCATCAGTCTCAACCGGACCTTGGCGGGATGGGCGAACTATTTCCGATACGGGGTGTCCAAGGCAACGTTCAGCGCGGTCGACTACCACGCGTGGGGCCGGCTGATGCGCTGGATACGCGCCAAACATAGGGGCAGACACCGGCTCGGGTTGAAAGAAATGCGCCGCCGCTTCTGTGACCAGGGATGGCGCTTCGCCCACAACGGGGTCGTGTTCACCGGCGCGTCCAGCGTCGCCGTGATCCGTTACCGCTACCGCGGCAACAACATCCCGACCCCGTGGACCCCGACACCGGCAGCCGCCACCAGCGGCTGACCAACGGTCAAGACACGTGGAGAGCCCGTTGCGGTGCCAAGCCGCACGGCGGGTTCGGCGGGCGGACCGGAGAAACCCACCGGGAGCAATCCCGACAGGGCGCCCCGGTCCGACCCAACATCCACCGGAAGCAGTTGACGTTCGATTACGTGGAACCGGACTCCGGGCGGTGGGAGCGGGGCCGGATCGTCCCGGCGGACCGGCAGCACCTGGCCGACTGGCTGGTCCGGTTCGACGGTGTGGAGGACGTGCAGTTCGCGATGGAGGGCTGCGCCGGCTGGCGGTACGTCGCGGAACAGATGCGCGCCGCCGGCGTGGTCCCACATCTGGCCGAGCCGGCGGACACCGCAGTGTTGCGGGGCCGGAAGCGGCGGGCCAAAACGCATCCACGCCACGTGTTTCCACCAGGGCGCCCACCGGGCCTGGTCAGGCCGGGGTGGTCCGCGGCGACCGCCAGCTCCTGGCATCCATTGTGGAGGACCAGTTGTCGCCGGTGGGCCGGCTACAGGTCAACACCGCCCTGGCTGTCATGCAGATCTTGGACGAGCACGTCGATCGGCTCCGCCGGCGGCTGCTGGCCACCGCCCGGCAGGTGCACGGCGCCCGGATACTGATGCACGAGATCTACGGTGTGGGAGGGATGACCTCTCTGGCCTTGTGCGCCTGGCTCGGCGGCGCCGACCGGTTCAGCTCCTCCCGCAAGGCGGTCCGGTTCGTCGGCCTCGATGTGACCGTGCACTACTCGGACAACAAACGCAGCCCCGGCCGGCTGTCCCGCCAAGGCCCCGAGGTGCTGCGCTGGCTGCTGTTCGAGGCGGCCAAGACCTCCGCCCGCGGCAGCGCCCCCGGCTACCGCTACTACACCACCGTGCGGAAACGCATCGACGCCAACCGGGCCTGCCTGTCCCAGACCCGCAGGATCGTCCGCCACGCGGTGCACCTGCTAGCCGACCTCGGCGATGAGGCGTTCACCATCGTCGCCCAACCGGCCGCACCCAGCACCATCTGCCGATAACACCGCCGGGGACGGGACGTGGGACCGGGCACCGGCACGCCCGCCGTCACCGATGAGGGAGGCCATGCGGCCAGCTCCCGGCACGCACTTGTCACGCCGCAGGAAACACCAGCGCCGCGGACGGCCCAATGAGACTGAGCGGCCGCACCCCCGCGGGCGGGGGAACACCCAATCAATCATCTTGTCGCCAGGCGCGACAGCAGCGTCTGAGCACCGTAGGTAAGTCTGGCTGCCACCCGCCCCGCACCCGACACCCCAACCTCCCGGTCGAGACCCACGTAGGAGGCGCATCCACCACAGATAACGGCATCCGTCGACGACTCGCCGAGCCTGCCTACCCCGGCTGCTCGATCATTCGCAGGCGTCCGCCCGTGTCAAGAGCGCCTACGGCGTCGCCACGGCGACCGCGCTACGCGCTCTTGACACGGGCGGACGCCTGACGATCAATAGCGCCGATCAGGGCAAGCGCGCACCTGATCTTGCGGCCAGCGACCCGCGGACTGCGGCAATCCGTGCGTGAGCCGAACCGATCCGGAAGCCGCGCCCATGGTCGGAGGTACGCCGGGACACCGCCCGCCTCGACGGACCCGTGACGCTCAGCAGTGCGCCGGGGGCGGCGACTGGCTCGCGATGACGATCTCCAGCGACCGTCTGCTGCCATCGACCTCGCGGTCCGACTGGGCCCGCCGCCACGAGGCGGTCCCGGCCCGCCTGCTCCGCGTGGACAACCGGCGGATGGGCTGCTGCGCGAGATGATCGGCACCTGCTGCGCCGACCCGGACGAGGTCGAGGCCCGCAGCCTGATCCCGTTCTGCGTCGCGATCGCGGAGCACTTCTCGCCACCAGCCACGGCGGTCGCACCCGCGCGCAGGTCCTCTCCCGCGCCGCCGACCTGTTGCTGGACCGTCCTAAGAAGACCTGGGCCCTATCGTTGGTGCGGTGACCCCTGGGTTCCGGTTGGGCATCGACTTCGGCACCTCGAACACGACTGCCGTTCTGGCGTGGCCGGACGGCCGGGCCCGGCCGCTGCTGTTCGAGGGTTCGCCGGTGCTGCCGTCCGGGGTCTGCGCGGGCCCGGGGGCGGGGCTGTCGACCGGCCGCGACGCGCGGCACACCGCGCGGAGCCGGCCGGAGTGCTTCGAGCCCGCGCCCAAGCGGTTGGTGGGTGCCTCCGCGCCGGTGCTGCTCGGCGAGGTCGAGGTGCCGGTGGCCGACCTCGTCGCGGCGGTGTTCGCCCGGGTGCGGGACGAGGCCGGGCGGGTCGCCGGCACACCGGTGACGGCCGCGGTGCTCACCTGCCCGGCCGGCTGGGGTCCGCCGCGGCGGGACCTGCTCGCGACCGCCGCGGCCCGCGCCGGGCTCGTGGTCGAACAGGTGGTGCCGGAGCCGGTGGCGGCCGCCGGATATTTCATCAGCACCCAGGGCGCGTGGCTGGCCGAGGGTGCGTGCGCGGTCGTGTACGACTTCGGCGCCGGCACGTTCGACGCCTCGGTGGTGCGCCGCACCCGGGACGGGTTCGCGCTGCTGGCGGTCGGAGGGCTGGCCGAGACGGGCGGCGCCGACATCGACGCGGCGGTGGTCGCCGGGCTGGGCGAGTCGCTGGGCGGCCGGGACGCGACGACCTGGCGGCGCCTGACCGTGCCCGCGTCACCGGCCGACCGGCGGGCCGCCTGGCAGCTGTGGGAGGACGTGCGCACCGCCAAGGAGATGCTGTCCCGCGCACCGCGCACGTCCGTGTACGTGCCGCTCTTCGAGCAGGACCTCCCACTGGGGCGCGAGGAGCTCGAGCGCCTCGCCACCCCGCTCGTGGCCCGCACCGTCGCCGCGGCCCGCGCCGCCGTGGACGCGGCCGGTGTGCCGGCGGGCGCGGTGGCGGCGGTCTTCCTGGTCGGTGGCGCGAGCCGGCTGCCGCTGGCGGCGACGCTGCTGCACCGCGAGTTCGGGGTAGCGCCCACCGTGGTCGAGCAGCCGGAGCTCGTGGTCGCCGAGGGTGCGCTCGGCCCCCTGCCCCGGATGCCGGCTCCGCCCCCGGTTTCGCCCCCGGCCCAGCCCTCGCCGCCGGTCGAGGAGACCGCACCGCCGGTCGGGCAGACCCCGCCGGCGGTGTCGCGGCGACGGCGGGCTTTCGCCGCGGTGGCATTGGCCGGGCTCGTGCTCGCGGCGGCCGTGCTGGCCGTGCCTCGGTTGCTGCCGGCGCTTGGCATCGGGAGCGACCCAAACGCGTCCACCGCTCCCCGGCAGCACGTGCTCGCCACCGGCGGGCGGGTGGTGCGCGACGTGGAGTTCAGCCCCGACGGCAAGCTGCTCGCGGTCAACGACGGCGACCAGACGGTGCAGATCTGGGACGTCGGGAATCGGCTCCAGCTGGGCAACTCGCTGGTCGCCGGCGTCGGCACCGTCACGGCAGTGGCGTTCGTGGACAACACGCGGCTGGCCGTCGCCGGCGAGCCAGGCGAGGTGCGGATCTGGAACATCTCGGACCGTACCCAGTTCAGGCAGCCGTTGACCATCGGCGCGTACCCCAGCTCGCTCGCGTCCTCGAAGGACGGGCAGAAGCTCGCTGTGGCCGCGGACGACGAGGTCCAGGTGTGGGACGTGGCATCCGGCCTGCGGACCAGCCGGCTCGCGGCCACCGGCGGCAAGAGCGTGCTGGCGGTCGACGTCAACCAGGACGGTACAGCCCTGGCGGCGGCTGGCTTCGACGGGCTCTGGCTGTGGGACGCGCACGCTGGCCGCGACCCGACCTTCACCGACCACAGCGGACCAGCACACGCGGTCGCGTTCAGCCCGGACGGCCGTACCGTCGTCACAGGCAGCGACAGCGGCGGCGCCATGCTGTGGGACACGCGAACCGGCCGGCGTCAGGCGACCCTCGCCGAGGCCGGCGAGGTCCCCGTCGTCGACTTCAGCCCCGACGGCGAGCGCGTGCTCACCGCCGGCGACGGCCCGGTCTTCACCGCGTACCCCGTGCGGATCTGGGACCCCGCGGCGCCCACCGCCGCCGAGCGGACGCTGTCGCTCACCTTCGCACCGAGCTCGGCCCGTTTCAGCCCGGACGGCCGGTACATCGCCGTCGCCGGAAACGGCGTGGTGCTCTTCGAACAGGAGCCGGGCTGACCGCGCGGTCTCAGCGTTTCGTGATCGCCGGGGCCTTGCCGCGGGTCCAGTTGGCGCCGACGAGATGGACCTGGTCCTCGTTGTGGGGTGGGCGCCCGTCCCCACAAGTGATTCTCGCGTCGCGGTCGACGGTCACGTCGACGGCGTCGGGGCTGTACGGGTCGCGCTTGAGGAAAGGTGAAGTACGTCGTCTGGTTCACCACGACCGGTGCCGGGCGGCCGATCCAGCCGTCCCATATGACTCCGTACGCCGACAGCGGTGTCCACGAACCTCGCCAGTGACTACTATCGAAGAGTTGAACGCGCAACCAAACTTCGGCACAGGTCTAGCGGATGAGGCAGAGATGCGGCAAAGATGAGGATTGGCCGGATGTGAGTCGGACTACTCGGAGGACCTATGCGACCCGTTAACACCTTCCGCAAGGCACTTGGTGTGCTTGCGGCACTGCCGCTGATCCTGCTCCTGATCACCGCACCCCCTGCTCCGGCCGCCACTGCCTCGCCGCCGTCCACCTGGACGTTGTCCGACGGCAGCGCCCAGCACGTATGCCACACACCCGGAAACAATCCGGTCACCTTCGGCTACTTCCTGGCTTCGGTGGTTGGTGCCTGGAAGACGACCGTGACGGTCGACCTGACCGAGCTGCCACCCCGGTCGACAAGCTATGGCTCTACGGCGCTCCCACCCGGGTCGAACCATCCTCACGAGGACGGCGGCATCACGGTGAACGGGTTCCTCGCCTACGAGGTCACGAACGCGCCACTCGGCCTCTACCACCCGAAGATCTCCGCCACCGACGGAGTGCGGACCGAAAGCTTCCGGGTCACGCTGGAAATGAAGCAAAACTGCTACTGACAGATGCTGCCGGGCGCCGTCGTCGGGGATCCACCAATACCCGGCACCAGCTCGGTCCGCAGGCGTCCAGGTCGTCGACGCCGCCCAGTCCAGACCTCTCAGCTACGACGGCGAGAGGTCAACGGTCGCCGGGACGGTCACCGTCGACTCTAGGTTCGCCGCGTCGGCCTGTCCGGCCGGGTGTGGCCCACTGTGGGCGTTGAAGGCTCGGCCGGTGGTTTCCCTGGGTAGAGGTCATCGCGAACAATGAGTGCGATGACCGGCGACCAGGACGAGCGACGGCGGGCGACGCGCCGGGTCAGTCGCAAGGTGTTGCTGACCGCGGCGAGTCCGGTCCTGGCGGCGATTGTCGGGATCCTGACCAACCTGGCCACCAGCGGCTGGAATTGGTGGCTGGTGGTGGGCCTGGCGGCGGCGGTGTTGGTTGCTGCCGTGCTGGCGATCTGGCTCGATAGGCCGTCGGGCCGGTCGGCCAGCCCGGTCGCGCGGGAGGTGGCCGCGCCACCGTCGCGGACGCCCGCACCGGCAGTTCCAGCCATGTCCGGCGGCCACCGGCGAACTCTGTTCCGCGTCCGGAACTGGCGGAGGCGGTTTGGCAGTTGCTGACCGCGGTTGACGAGCGTGCCACGCCTCGTGTGGTGAGCTTGGAGGGGCCGGGCGGGTTCGGTAAGACGACGTTGGCGTTGATGCTGTGCCACGATCCACGGCTCACGGACCGGTTTCCCGGGGGTGTGCTCTGGGCGACGGTGGGCGAGGGCACGGCCGGGGCTGGCCTGGCTGCCCAGGTCGGCCGGCTTTGTGAGGCGTTGTCTGGTGATCGGCCGGGCACCGCCGATCCCGAGGTGGCCGGGCGGCGGCTCGGTGAGCTGCTGGCCGAGCGGGCACCGGTGCTGATGGTCGTCGACGACGTGTGGCACGTCGAGCAGCTCGAGCCGTTCCTGGTCGGCGGCCCGGACTGCCACCGTCTGGTGATCACCCGCAACGCCGGCGTCGCTACGCCGGACGCCGCGCGGGTGGATGTGGATGCCATGACGCCCGCACAGGCGACCGACGTGTTGGCCGCCGCCGCAGCGGGGATCGGGCCGGCGACGATGGCGCGTCTGCTCGCACTCACCGGTCGGTGGCCGGTCCTGGTGGGCCTGTTAGCTGGCGCGATCGACACCTACATGGCCGACGGTGCTAGCGGTGAGGCCGCCGCGGTGTGGGTCGCCGATCAGCTTGCCCAGCACGGCCCGACCGGTGTCGACACCGACGACACCGGCAGCCGCGACCGGGCGGTGGCGGCGACGCTGGAGACCAGTTTGCGGCTGCTGTCCGACGTAGAGCGGGACTGCTACGCCGATCTGGCGGTGCTACCGCCGCGGGCCGTCGCCGACGGACAGGCCCTCGCCCTGCTGTGGGGTGCGCGGAATGTCACCGGTGCGCAGGTCGCTCTCGTTCAGCGCAAGCTGGTCCGGCTGCGGCTGGCCATCGGCCGTTGGACCGATCAACGGGGGCCGGCCCTGCAGTTGCATGACGTGATCGGCGACTATCTGCGCCACGGGCTGGACGTGGCGCGGCGGGCGGCCCGGCAGCGACAGTTCGTGGATGCCGCCCGCAGGTTGCTGCCCACCGCTGGCGGATGGCGGGGGCCTGGTGGCAGCTGCCGCCGGGTGCCCGGTACCTGTGGGAGAACCTGGCTTTCCACCTCGCGGCCGCCGGCTACGGCCGGGAGCTGGTGGCGACGGTGTGCGACCTGCGGTGGGTCGAGGCCCGGACTGGAATGGCCGGCAGCGCCGCGGCGGCCGGCGACCTGGCGTACGTCGAGACGCCTGAAAGCGTCGCCCTGCAGGCCGCGCTGCACCGGATCGGGCACCTACTGACCGCGGTCGAGCCACCGGCCGCGCTGGGAGCGACGCTGGCCAGCCGACTGGCCACGGCACCGGGCCTCGGCGACCTCGTCGCGGCCTACGAGGCCCAACTGCCGCGGCCACGGCTGGCTAACCGGTGGCCGTTGCCCGACGTCGACGTCACCGAGCCCGAACAGCATTCCGCCGGTGTGGAGCATTTGGCCGTCTCAGCCGACGGGCGTGTGCTGGCCTCTGCGAGTGCCGACACGACAGTCCGGCTCTGGTCCACGGTGGATGGGAGCCCAATGGGCGTCCTGCGCGGGCATACCGACCTGGACCTCGGCTGCGCCTTCTCTCCCGACGGGACGATGTTGGCCACCTCGTCGGCGGACGGCACCGTGCGCATCTGGGATCCGCGCACGCACGCGCACCTGCGAACCATCCGCGGGCACGAAGGCCGGGTGCAGGCGGTCCGGTTCACGCCGGACAGCCTGACCGTGGTCACCGCCGGCGGCGACGGCACGGTGCGACTGTCCCGAGCCACCGACGGCGTCCTGGTACGCCAGCTGACCGGCCACACCACCCGGGTACTCAACTGTGCCGTCGCGCCGGACGGGTCCGCCGTCGCGTCCGTGGACGCGGCTGGCTCGCTGCGCGCCTGGGACGCGGTCACCGGTGCGCCGCTGTTCGCCCACACCGGGCACCAGGGAAGGGTATGGGCGTGCGCCTACTCCCGGACGGGCGGACGCTGGCCACCGGCGGCGACGACGGCGACGTACAGATCTGGCGGGCGTCCGACGGCCACGCGCTGCGCTCCCTGAGCGGTCACGGCGGGAAGGTCTACGACCTGGCCTTCACATCGGACGGACGGATGCTGGCCACCGCCGGCGCGGGCCGCACACTCCGGCTCTGGAACGCCACCACCGGCACACTCATCCGCATCCTGGACGGGCACGGCTGGGAGGTGTGGGCTTGTACCTTCGCCCCCGACGACCGCCTGTTCAGCGCCGACGGCGAGGCCAACCTGCGGGCCTGGGATCCGCACACCGGCGACCTGGTGTTCCAGGCGGCCGGCCATTCCACGGCCGTCTGGGACTGCAACTTCGCACCCGACGGGCGGCTGCTGGCCACCGCCGGTGACCGGGACGCCCGGCTGTGGCAGGCATCGACCGGTGAACTCGTTCACGTCCTTGAGCACCCGGACTGGGTCGCCACCACCCGGTTCTCCCGCGACGGCAAGACCATCGCGGCCATCGGCGGGTCCGGCACGGTCGCCCTCTGGAACACCCCGGCCTGGGACCGCCGGCACACCCTCGAAGGCCACACCGCCGACACGTCAAACTGCGACTTCTCACCCGACGGCACCCTGCTGGCCACCGCCGCCCGCGACGGCACCGCCCGACTGTGGGACACGGCCACCGGACAAGCCCTGCACCAGCTGGACTCCGGTGTCTACGAACTGTTCAGCTGCGCCTTCACACCCGACGGATCCACCCTCGCCATCTGCGGCCACGACGGCACACTCCAGCTATGGGACACCGCGACCGCCACCCTCCGCCACACCGTGACCGGACACACCGAAGACGTCAACTACTGCGAGTTCTCACCCGACGGCCACCTACTCGCCAGCGCCGCCGCGGACGGCCGGCTACAACTCTGGAGCCCGGCCACCGGCGAAACCCACTGGCTGGACGGTCACACCGGCGGCATCACCGCCTGCCGCTTCTCACCCGACGGCACGCTGCTGGCCACCGCCGGCAACGAGAAGACCATCCGGGTCTGGCATATCGCCGAAGGCCGCTGCCTCTGTGCCCTACGTGTCGACTCACCCCTGTACGCATGTGCATGGCAACCAGATGGAAGAAGCATCGCCGCCGCCGGCCTGCACGGCACGTACCTGTTCGACTACCTGATCTGAGACAGATTCCTTTCTCGACATCGGTCAGGTGTGCGGTGGGTTGCTGCCCATGGATTGGTTGAGGGCTGGAACGTCCTGCAAGGTGGGTGTCGCGCAGACCGTGCGGATGAGTGAGCTGGCAAAGGCCGGAACGCGGGGAGCCGTCGACGCCGCGGCCACCATCATCGAGCACACGCTCACCTCCGCGCTCGTCACCCAGATGGGAGCAGAAGCAGCACTCGCTGTCGGGGCAGCAACCGGCGCGGTGGTGAGAGTGGCGCCGGATCTGGCGTTTCAGCTTCGTGAGGATCGCCGCCGACGAGGTGCAGCGATGCTCGACCAAGCGGGCGGATACGCGGGGATGAGCGTTGACGACCTCGTCCTGCTCTTGTCAGCCGACGAGTCTCATCGCTACCTGCTGCAAGCCCTCGGCATGGTCGAAAGGACGCCTGGGACCGGGTACGGGTCGGACCTCGACTTCTCCACCAACCTCATCGGCTTCGGCATAATGTGCATGAAGCACCTCATCGACCGCGGCCCGAACCAGCAGAGCGCCTAGCGGTATCCCGTTGAGGCGCAGGCCTGCCGCACTAACCGAGCGGGAACTCGAAGTGATGCACCAGTGGCGCGGGCCCACCAACCCCAAGGTCGCCGCAAACGCCGCCGCATTGTCGCCGTCGACGGCACCCGCAACGTCGCGCGACGGTGACGGTCGGGAGTCACGGGTCTCCGGTCGGGTGGCGCTTGATCAGCGATCAGACCCGACCCGACCGGAGAGCAGCGCTATCTCGGCACGAGGTTGAATCGCTGGTTGGCTCCTGCGTGGCAGTCGTACAGCTGGACCTGCGCCCCGTTGGCCGTGCTCCAGACGTCCAGGCACCGCCCGGACTGCACACCAGTGATGGTGCCGTTGGAGTTGACGTTCCACTGCTGGTTGGTTTGGCCATGGCAGCTGTAGATCTGGAGCGCCGCACCGTTACCGGAACCCGCCGCGTCCAGACACATGTTGCCGTACACCTGGAGTTGCTTGCCCGAGGTGTACGTCCACAACTGGTTGGACTGCCTGGTGCAGTCGTAGAGCCGCACCCGGGTGCCGTTGCTCTGTGAGGCGTTGGGCACATCGATACACCGACCCGACTGAACACCGACGATCTCGCTCGCGGATCCGGGCGGAGCGGTGGGGGTGACCGGAGGCGTGGTCGGCGGGGTGACCGGTGGGGTGGTGGGTGCGGCGCGGTCGAGGCCGAAGAATTGGATGGCGACGCGGGCCATGCCGCTCGATGGCAGGCTGTGGCCGGCGCCTTGGATGGCGTAGGCCTCGACCTGGGTGCCGAAGCGGCGGCGGTTCCAGTTGGCCTGTGGGGTGTCGGTAGAGGTGGGGGTTTGGCTGAGTCCGTGCACGTTGGTCCACTGCTCGATTGACTCTTGGAGCAGGGAGTACGGCACGAGGGTGTCGTTGGTGCCGTGCCACAGCTGGATCGGCGGGCGAGCGCCGGTGTAGCCGGGGTAGGCGCCGCGGACCAGGTCACCCCACTGCTGCGGGGTTTTGTTCATGCTGCCGTTGGTGCACGGGCCGCCGGGCGGGTAGGCGGCGGCATTGTCGAAACAGCCGAACGGGACGCCCATGAACGACGCGCCGGCTTTGAACAGGTCGGGGTAGACGGCCAGCATGTGCTGGGTCATCATGCCGCCGGACGAGCTGCCGGTGGCGTAGACCCGGTTGATGTCCCCGCCGTACTGGGTGCGGGCGTAGTTGACCATCGACTCGATGGAGACCGGGTCGCTGCCGCCGCCGCGCCGCTTGGACGCGGCCGACCAGGTGTCGAAGCACTTGCCGAAGCCGGCTTCCTGCATGGCGGACGGGTAGATGACGATGAAGCCGTACTGGTTCGACAGCGAGCCGAACTCGCTGCCGGAGTAGAAGCCGGGGCCCGAGCCGCCGCAGCCGTGCATGGCGACCACGATCGCCGGGTTGGCGGGACGGTTGTCCGGCACGTAGATGTGCATGCGCATGCCGCCGGGGTTGTTGCCGAAGTTGGTCACCTCGACCAGGGACGCGGCGGACGCGGGCGAGGACAGGGCGACCGTACCCACGGCGAGGAGCAGGAAGCCGGCCAATCCAGCCAGCGCCGCCCTGGTTTGTTTCATGACACCTCCATAGATCGACGTTAATGCAACACTAGGCATGATGCTGACGGTCGTCAATAAAGTGCCCAACGTCCTCCGCCCAGAAGAGTGGATCCGCGTGACGAACCGGCCCGGCTCGGGCCTACCGAGCCGGGCCGGGAATGGATCAACTGACGGCGCCGGTCGGGTCACGGGCTGGCGCGGGCGAGGTCTCGATGCCGATCACGCCCGGCCCGCATCTGCCTCCGCGTCTCGGCCGCGCCCGGGTACGCGTTTCGGCGCGTTGGGTACGCGTTTGGGTGGACCGTACGTGGCGGAACAGGAACCGCGTTTTCCCAGTTCAGGGTCCATCTGTGACCGTCGCAGCGGTTCGCCGCCGCGCCACATCGACAAGATCATGAGAGCCTCGCCGTCCCACGTAACGCGGAGTAACTCCAATGACCAGAGCAACTGTGGCCCCGCCCACTCCGCGCCGTGTCCGTCACAAAACGTGAGCCACGGTAGCGCCTTCGCGCACACTGGCTGCGGCTACATGAGCGTGCACCTGATCTTGACGCATCATAAGAACCACCGCGCCTGACCCGCGGTTCCGAACTGCGAAAGATCGTCAGCTTGACCGGCCGCCGCAACCTCAAGGTGGAGCGCATCGAGAAGCAGAAGCTCCCAGGTTAGGCTCGGCACGGGTTCCTGACCTCGGGGAGTTGTCGATGCGCGTCACCGCTTGGCGCCGGTCACCGTCCATCCGCAGGAGCCTGTTCATCGCCGCGGTGCTGGTCGGCTGTTTCGTCTGGGCGATGGTCATCATTGGGCTGTCGTTCGCGATGGTGGAGCACGGCAGCGCACAGTGGTGGGTGATCCCGCTTTTCGGCGCGTTCGTGCTGGCGATCGCGGTGCTGGCCATCCGCTGGGTCCCTGCGGCCGCATCCCGGTCGGAGGCGGCACCGGCAGATTTGCCCGTGCCTGTCGCCGCCCAGGGTCCGCCGCCGGTCACGGTGCGCCGCAAGCCCGCCGAGCCGCTCAGCTCGCGTGAACTGCAGGTGCTGCGCCACTTGGCGGCCGGCAACACGAACGCGGAGATCGCCAAGGTGCTCTTCGTCGCGCCCGGCACGGTGAAGGCGCACCTCAACCACATCTTCCGCAAGCTCGAGGCGGCGAGCCGGCTGCAAGCCGTTGCGCATGCCCGCGAGGCCGGTCTGCTCGACTAAACCCGGTTTAAACCGCTGGTAGACCGTTCGGCAGATGCCTTACCCGACGGTCCTTCCTAGCCTCCGGGGGCATGAAGCAACGTATTGGTCGGATCGCGCCGTTCGCCCTCGTCGCGGTATTCACCGTCGTGGTCCAAAGTCTGTCCCTGATGGAATTCCTCCCACTACCTATCGCACTGCTGATCGGAGCCGGATGGGCGGTCCTCATCGGGCTCGCCGCGCGCTGGGCCAGCCACAGACCAGCGCTGAGCGCCTGGGCGGAAGACGGTCTCGTCGCGCTGGGCTGCGTGACCATGGCACTGTTCGCGTTCGGCGGCGCTATCGGGCTGCTGATGCTGGGCACCGCGCTGGATAGCTCCTCGATCACCGGGGAGACGATGGTAACGATGTTCCTGCCCAGCATCCCCATCGCGATCACGGCGAACGTCCCCACCGAACTCGTCATCATCCCCGGTCTGCTGGTCCTGGGATGGCGTCCCAGCACCCGCCGGATCCTCTTCATCACCGCGGCCACGCTCTACCTCGTTCACCGGATCTGGACCTACCTCGTATTCGCCCCCGACCGCTTGGACTTCGCCGCGGCAGAGCGGTCCACCGCGGTGTTGACGAAGGCGGAAAAGGACCAGTTCACCGCGGCGCTGCACCTCGACGACCCTCGGTGGATCCTCAACCTGTTGATTTTCGCTGCCTTCCTCCTTTCGGCGTTCTTCTCCCGGCTACGAGAGGTCAACAGCCCATCGTTGCCGCACCCACCGCCCACAGCTGACTCGTGTGGGTCCAACGCACCGTCATATCAAGCATGAGCGTGCACCTGATCATGCGGCCAGGACCGTCCAGCGGCAAGTCGGGCTTGGTGAGGCGGTGGACGTAGACGCGTTCCATTTCGGTCAGGTGCCTCACCAACCCGATCAGGGACATGGTTGATGGTGGGCAGGATCGGTGGACGAGCTGGTCCGGGCTCAGGCCGGCGCACTTGTGCGGGACGGTGGCACGGTAGTAGTCCAGCCAGCCGTCCAGCAGGGCCTGCTCGTCCGCGGCACGTGGCGTAAAGCTGCGGTTGGTGTCGGGGGCCGTCATTGCGCCGACCTTGGCGCCCGCTGTCCCGTACGCCCCCGCCGCCGCCGCGACGTACGCCACGACCGCCGCGCTATCGGACCAATTCCACTTTGGAGGCCCGGGGCCGAACCGCCCGCCTTCACGCCTGGTGGGCGGCACCCGACGAGATCAGCTCCTCCACGTTGGTGATCCCCCAGGCGGCGAGGGCGTCGCGAGTGTCACCGCCGCGTTCGCTGGGACCAGTGGTGAGCACGGCGGGGGTACGGGAGAACCGGGGCGCGGGCGCCGGCTGGAGGATGCCCTCGCGCTCCACATACGTTTGACGGGCCTCGACATGGGGATGCCGCGCCGCCTCGGCCAGGGGCAGGACCGGTGCGACACAGGCGTCGGTGCCGTCGAACACGGCGCACCACTCCGCCTGGGTCCGCTGCCGAAACCTCGTCGCGATCTTTTCGCGGAGCGCCGCGGACCGGGTCGGGTCCTCCCTGGCGGCGACCTCGCCGTCGAGCCCGAGCCCGTGCAGGAGCTGCCGGTAGAAGTCGGGTTCGAGCGATCCGACCGCCATGTGCCGGCCATCGGCGGTCTCGTAGACGGCATAGTAGGGAGCGCCTCCGTCGAGGACGTTCGAGGCTCGCTCCTGCGTGGCGATCCCACTGCCGACGAACCCGGCATACATCGCGTTCAAATGCGCCGCGCCGTCGACGATGGCGGCGTCGACCACCTGCCCCCGCCCGCTCGCCCGGGCTTCGAGCAGCGCGGCCAGTATGCCGACGACCAGGTAGAGCGAGCCTCCGCCGAAGTCACCGATCAGGTTGGACGGGAAATGGGGGCGGCTCGGTTGCTGGCCCAGGCCGTGCAGCACGCCGGCGACGGCGATGTAGGTGAGGTCGTGGCCGGCGACGTGGGCCCACGGGCCGTCCTGCCCCCACCCGGTCATCCGGGCGTAGACCAGCGCGGGGTTTCGCGCGGAGCACTCGTCCGGCCCGAGGCCGAGCCGCTCCATCACGCCGGGCCGCATCCCTTCGATCAGGACGTCGGCCCGCTCGACCAGGGTCAGCGTGGCTTCGACGGCCGCGGCCTTCTTCAGGTCCAGCACCACGCTCGGGCGTCCCCGGGTCAGCAGATCGAAATCCGACTCACCCGGGCTCCACACCCGCCCCGGCCGGTCAATCCGGATCACGTCCGCGCCGAGGTCGGCCAGCGTCATCGCCGCGTGCGGGCCGGGGCCGACGCTCGCGATCTCCACCACCTTGACGCCGCGCAGCGGCCCGCTTCGCCGCGCGGGCCCTTCCGGCACGTTCACCGGGAGGTTGGGGCGAGGTCGGCGGCCTCGTCACGCCGGGTCTGCCGGCCGGGCTTCGAGGTCGCGCGCCGGGAACGCCGCGTAATGAGCGACGCCAGCCCGCCCGGCAGGAAGAGAATGATCAAGATGAACGCGACACCCAGCAGGAAGTTGGGCTGCGACAGCGGCACCTGGACCGCGTCCGGCAGTCCGGTGACCAGGTCCGAACTGGACAGTGACGGCAGCCGGAGGTTGAGGAACTGGTAGAGGACCGCACCGAGCGCCGCGCCCCACAGCACGCCCCGCCCCCCGAGTACGACCATCAGCACCAGGGCGAGCGAGTAGTGCAGCCCGACGATGCTGGGGTTGGCCCCACCCATGACGATGGCGAACACCACCCCGCACAAGGATGCGAGCGTGCACGATATGGTCGCCGCCGCCAGCTGGTAGGCGTAGACGTCGTAGCCGATGGCCTTGGTGCGCAGCGGGTTTTCGCGGATGCCCTGCCAGACATGGCCGTTGTGGGTCCGCACCAGGATCGCGCACATCGCGTAGACCACGACCACGAGGACCAGCGCCAGCCAGTAGACGTTGCGCGAGTTGACCAGGCCGCGCAGCGGATCAGGCAGGACGCCACGCTCGAACGTCACGCCGACCTCTCCCCCGCTGCCCAGGAAGCCCCGCTCGACCCCGATCGCGAACCCTTGCGCCAGCGCGAGGGTGGCCATGCTGAACCCGATGCCGGTCAGCCGGAGCGAGGCCGCGTTGCCGACCAGGGCGACCAGGAAGCTGAACAGGATGGCCAGCAGCACCCCTTTGGTGAAGCCGATGCTCGGGTTGTTGCTCAGGATGACGGTCGCGTAGCAGCCGAACCCGACGTAGAGCGAGTGGCCGAACGACATCAGTCCGGTGTAGCCGAACATCAGGTCGAGCGTGACCGCGGCGGCCGCGGCGACCAGCATGAGCGACAGCACCTGGAGGCTGCCGGGGCTGTTGATCGGGCCGGGCAGCAGGCCACCCACGTTTCGGTCCGTGAACGGGAGCAAGGCGAGGACCAGCACCAGGAGGCCGGCGCCGCCGTACCGGAGGGCGCCTGACTTCGTCATACGAGTCGCTCCTTCTGGCCCAACAACCCTTGTGGACGGACGAGCAGCGTGACGACCAGCAGCGCGATGACGAGCACGTCACCGACGCCGTTGGTGATGTAGAAGTTGGCGAGGGACTGGCTCAGGCCCAGCACCACCGAGGCGATGAGGGCACCCTCGATCGAGCCCAGACCACCGATGATCAGCACGATGAACGAGAAGATGAGCATGCCGTCGCCCAGAAACGGGGAGATCCCGCCGTAGTAGGCGCCGGCCAGGCCACCACCCAGCCCCGCGAGCATGCCGCCGGCGGTGAAGACGACCGTGAACGAGCGCTTCACGTTGATGCCGAGGGCGGACACCATGGCGCTGTTCTCCACACCGGCGCGGATGATCAGGCCGTAGCGGGTGCGCGCCAGCATCAGCTGGATGCCGACCATCACGACCGCGGCGGCCGCGATGAGCAGCAGCCTGCTGTTGGGCACCGGCGCGCCCCCGATCGAGATCGTGCCGGTGAGCCAACCAGGGCGGGGAATCAGGTGCTCGTCCGGGCCCCAGATACCGGCCATCAGTGCGACCAGGACCATGCCGAGCCCGACGGTCGCCAGCAGCTGTTCGAGCTCCTTGCCCTTGAGCGGCCGGATGAGGAGCACCTCGGCGAGGAACGCGAGGGCGCCGCTCACCAGGACGGCGGCACCGAGGGCGAGCAACAGCCGGGGCGTCGACGGGGTCTCGACCGAGCGGAGCACCATCCAGGACGCGAACCCGCTCACCGACAGGAACGCGCCGTGGGCGAAGCTCAGCACCCGCATCAGCCCGAAGATGACGGAAAGGCCCGCGGCCAGCAGGAAGTAGAGGGATCCCAGACCGAGACCGGAAATGGCGATCAGCAGAAAGGTCGACACGCTTCAGTCCTCCCCGTGGTCGGCCGCGACGCCGACGAGCCGGCGGATGGACGCGTCATCGGCGAGCACGTCCTCGGCCCGGCCGTCGCGCGCGACCCGCCCGTCGGACAGCACGACGACGTGGTCGGCGAGCCGGCGCGCCACGGCGAGGTTCTGCTCCACCAACAGCACGCTCGTCGAGGCGATGATCCGTTCGAGGGTCCCGACGAACTCGCTCACCAGCCGGGGCGCGAGGCCTTTCGTCGGCTCGTCGATGAGCATCAGCCGGTTGTCGTTGAGCAGCGCGCGGGCGAGCGAGAGCATCTGCTGCTGGCCGCCGGACATGGTGCCGGCCCGCTGGCTCCGGCGGTCGCGCAGCTCCGGAAACAGCTCGAAGACGTGGTCGTAGTTGGGCGTGGAGCCGCGCCGCTCCGCCAGCCGGAGGTTTTCCGCGACCGTCAGGCCGTGGAAGACCTCGCGATCCTCGGGCACGTATGCGACGCCCAGCCGGACGATCTCGTGTGTCTCGAGGCCGCCGATCGCCCGGCCGTCAAACTCGATCCGCCCGGTGTGGGACATGAGCCCGAGGACCGACTTGAGGGTCGACGTCTTGCCCACGCCGTTGCGCCCCAGAAGGACGGTGACCTGAGCCGGCCGGATCGCGAACGAGATGCCTTGCAGCACATGCGACTGTCCGATGTAGGCATGGACGTCACGCAGGGACAGTATCGGCGCGGTGTTCACAGCGGTTCACCCATGTAGGCGGTCTGGACGACCTGGTTCGCGATGACGTCGTCCGGGGATCCGAGCGCGATGAGGGCGCCGTGATGCATCACCCCGATGCGCTGCGCCAGATCGAGGACGACGTGCATGTGGTGTTCGACCATGACGATGGTCTTGCCCTGTTCCCGATGGACGGTGCGGATGAGCTCGACCAGCTCCGGGACGTCGTCGGCGCTCACGCCGGCCATCGGCTCGTCGAGGAGGATGACGCTGGCGCCCTGAGCCAGGACCATGGCCAGCTCCAGCTTGCGCCGCTCCCCGTGCGAGAGCTCCGAGGCCAGGCGGCCCAGGCGCTCGAGGCCGACGAGGTCGAGCACCTCGCGGGCCCGCTCGGTGACCGGATCGTTCTTCAGCACGCGGCGAAACCCGGTGCGCAGCCGTGAGTCGCGCCCGTTCGCCGCCAGCCGGGCGTTCTCCAGCAGGCTGCGCCCGAGAAAGAGGTTCGACGTCTGGAAGGTGCGGCCGAGCCCGGCCCGGGCCACGCGATGCGGCGGGAGGCCGGTCACCTCCCGGCCGTCGAGGTGGACTGTCCCCGACGTCGGTGGCGTGGCCGCGCTCAACACGTTGATGAGGCTGGTCTTTCCCGCGCCGTTGGGTCCGATGATGGCGAGGAACTCACCAGGGAGCACGTCGACGGTGACGTCGATGAGGATGTGGTGGCCGTCGACGATCAGGTTGATGGCCCTGCCCGAGAGCGCGCTCTCGGGCAGGGCTCGCTCGTTGTAGCCGACGCTCATGAGATGGTCCGCGTCACGGGCGACAGGACGTCCTCCGCGGCGTAGGTCTTGGCGAGCTTCAGCCGGTGCTTCCCGTCGATCTTCTCCATGGTGTAGCCGAAGATGGGCTGGATACAGATGTGGTCCTCGGGGCGGATCTTCACGGACCCGACCGGCGTCTCGAAGGTCTGGCCGGAGAGTGCCTCGTTGACGGCGTCCACCTCCAGGTCCGGCCCGGCCTTCTCGACGGCCTTGACGACCATCAGCGCGCCCAGGTAGCCACCGATCTGCTGGTGGTCGATGGGAGCGTCGAGCTTGAGGCGGGTCAGCGCCTCGTCCATCGCCTTCTCCGGCGCGTTGTTCATGGTGTCCTCGCCGTAGTAGGTGATGAGCTCCGCCTTGGTGAGGTTGTCCCCCAGAGCGGCGGCGTACGACTCGAACTGCGGCCGGGTCGGGCCGATCGTGATGATGTGCGTCTTGGTGAAGGCGCCCTGGTCGGCGAGCGCCTTGAACAGCTGGGGCTGCCCCTCGCCGGCCCAGCCGACGAAGATCGAGTCCGGCTTCGCCGCGAGCGCCTTGGCGACCCCCGCGGTGAAGTCCTGCGTGTCGACCGGCAGCAGGACGTTGCTCACCTGGATGCCCTTGCCGGGCCCGATCTTCTCCAGCGACGCCACGGCGGCCTTCCCGTACGCGTAGTCCTGGCCGAGGTACATCATCGTCTTGTCGCCGTGCTCGACCGCCGCCTGCACCACAGCCGTGTTGAGCTGTGGCGTCGTGGGAGAGGTGCGGAAGACGCCGGCGCCCATGCCGTCGATGTCGGTCGCCCCGGTCGCACCGGCGATGAAGATCGCGTCGTTCTCCATCGCCAGCTGCGCGACGGGCACCACGACCGCGGAGCTCGCCGGGCCGGCCAGGATGCGCACGCCCTCGCCGAGCAGTTCCTTGGCCACGCTCAGGCCGGTGGTGGGGTCACTGTTGTCGTTCTTGATCTCAAGCTGGATCTTGACGTCCCCGACCTCGCTGGTGCCTTTGGTGGCCACGTCGAGCCCGGCCCGGAACCCGGCCTCCCACGCGGGTCCGAAGTTCGCGATCGGTCCGGTGTACGACCCGATGATGCCGACGGTCACCGTCTTGGCTGCCGCGTCCCCCGAAGCTCCCTGCTCGGAGCTGCACGCGACCAAAGTGGAAAGGCTCAGGGCCAGCAGCCCTGACGTCGCGATCATTTTCCTTCTCATGGCATGGCCTGCCTTGGGTCGGGCTCCGCGGAGCCGCCTTATACCCTCGCCTCGATGCGTATCCGTTTTTCGGAGCGCACTCTCCGAATGCCGACCACTCAACCACGCATGCCATGTGAGGTCAAGCACAAGCCCTTAACAGAGACGAACCACGTTGGCCATCTTGACCTGCCCGTCCGCCCTGCTACCGTCACCGACACTCGCGGAGAACGGTCACCGCCATCCGATAGTCGGAGCATAGGAGGGCCAGATGGACACCCTGGAGGGCAAAGTGGTGCTGATCACCGGCGGCGCCCGCGGGCAGGGAGCCGCCGAGGCGGAGCTGGCGGCCGCACTCGGTGCAAGCGTCCTGATCGGCGACGTCCTCGAGCCGGAGGGCACGGCCCTGGCCGAGGCGCTCAGGGACCGCCACGGCGCCGACCGCGCCCACTTCGCCCCGCTCGACGTCCGCTCCGAGGAGTCGTGGGCCCGGCTCGTCGCCGACGCGCTGGCCCGCTACGGTCGGATCGACGGCCTGGTCAACAACGCCGGGATCGCCCGCGCGGGGATGGTCCTCACCATCGATCCGGCGCTCTGGGACGAGGTCATGGACGTCAACGCGCGAGGCAGCTTCCTCGGCATCCGGGCGGTCGCGCCGGTGATGAAGCGGCAGGGCGCGGGCTCCATCGTCAACATCGGCAGCAGCGTGGCGCTCGGTGGGTACCACGCCGTCGCCTACGCCGTGAGCAAGTGGGCGGTCAGGGGCTTGACGAAAGCCGCCGCGCTCGAGCTCGCGCCCGCCGGCATCCGCGTCAACGCGGTGCATCCAGGCATCGTGAACACCCCGATGGTGGCGGCCAACCCCCGGCAGCGGGACGCCGTGACCGCGGCGACCCCCATGGGGCGCCCGGCCGAGGCCGACGACATCGCCCATGTGGTGATCTTCCTGCTGAGCGACGGTGCGGCCTACCTCACGGGCGCGGACATCCCGGTCGACGGCGGGTTCAGCTCGGGTGGCGCGGCCCTGCCGATCGCCCGCGCCACCGGCGTGCTCTGAGCCCGGGGCTCATTCGGGCCCGCCGAGCGCCGCGGCGGCCACCGCGTGCGTGTCCCAGTGAAACGGGCTCATCGAGGCGATGCGGCCGTCCCGGAAGGTGATGTGCTGGAGGACGGTGTTCTGAAACTCGCGGCCTGAGTCGCGGAAACGGACAGTGCTCTGCAAAAGCACGAAGACGTCGTCACCGTCGGCGAACACCTTCCGGTCGGCGAACGTCGCGCTGCCGTAGACCTCGGCCAGCCGATCCATCAGCGCGAGCACGCCGGCGTGGCCACGCCAGTCGCCCCCGTAGGGAAGGCTCGCCGCCTCCCTGACCACCACATCTTCCGCGAAGCAGGCGAGCAGGCCGGCCCGCGCGGCGCCGTCTGCGCCACCGCTGGCCAGGTATGCCTCCTCCGCGGCGTAGAACCTGGCGAGTGCCTCGCGGCTACCGCTCATGGCGTCCTCTTCTCAGCCGTGCACCCGTTGCGCACCCGTTATTCGGACGATAGCATCCGAATAACGGCTAGTGGAGGAGCGCAATCTTGTACACACTGGAAGAGATCAGCGCTCACCTGGAGATCCGGGACGCGCTCAGCCGATACTGTCGCGGCTGCGACCGGCGCGACGCCGACCTGCTGCGGTCGGCCTACTTCGACGACGCGACCGACGTCCGCGCCTACGACGCGCCCGACGCCACGCCGGCGGAGTTCGCCCAGCGGCTCATCGACGGCTTCGGCGAGCTGCCGGACTTCAGCCAGCACCTCGTCACCAATGTCTCCATCGACCTCGACATCGAGGCCGGCGTGGCACACGTCGAGTCGTACCTGCTGGCGATCCACCCGGTCGGCCCGCAGACCAGCCTCACGCTGCGCCCGGCCGACGGCCAGACCCATCTGCGCATCATCGGCGGCCGGGCCCTCGACCGCTTCGAGCGGCGCGACGGCCAGTGGCGGATCGCCCGCCGGGTCATGCTCGTCGACTGGTCCCGCGAAGACCTGCCCGGCGGCCCCGTCTTCGAGGTCGTCAAGGAAGGACTCCGCTCAGGCGGCGCCGGTGCCGACCCGTCGTACGCCCACTTCCGCGCCGCCTAGCGACCACCTGGCGGCTCAGGTCCGCGGGGCCTTTCGAGGACGCAAACCCTAACGAGCAAGACTTGGGCTACCGCGATGCTCGTCGTGGTCCAGACCGCTGCTCCCGCGGCCTCACCCGCCGCGGTGCACCAGCTCACTCCAAGCCCACGCTCCCGGCGACGCCAGCCCGGAACGGGCTGGCAAGGTGGCGCGGTGGTCGGTCGACCCGTGCCAAGGCGTAGCGAGCGCTCGCCCGGGAAGCTGTCGAGCTGGGCGCGACAGTGCGCCCAGCTCGACAGCCCCGCGAACGCGTTGCCGTCGCGGCACTCGCCGCGCCCGCAAAAGGGGTAACCGTCACCAAGCGCGAAGGGTGAGGCCGCGGGAGCAGCGGTCCGGACCCCACGGACATCGCGGTAGCCCAGATCGCATTTCAGGTTAGGATCCGCGAGGGCTCAGAGGGTCGCGAGCTCGGCGCGGAGGCTGTCGACGGCTCCCAGCAGCGCGGCGTTGCCGTACGCGCGCCGTAGGTAGAAGTGGACGTCGCACTCGTACGTGAAGCCCAGAGCGCCGTGCACCAGGACGGCCGCCTCGGCGACGCGGCTGAAGGCGTCCATGGCGTGGCTCGCGGCTGCGAGCGCCAGGACGAGGGGATCCTCACCACCCTCGTCGAGGGCGGTTATCGCGCCGTCGATGACCGCGCGGGTCGTCTCGACGTCGACGAACATGTCGGCGCACCGGTGCCGCACCGCCTGGAAGCTGCCGATGGCTCTGCCAAAGGCTTTCCGCTCCCGGGCGTAGGCCACCGCCGCGTCGAAGGCGGCGCGCATGCCGCCGAGGCAGTCGGCGGCGACCGCGACCAGCCAGGCCGCGCGTACCTGCTCAAGCTCCACAGTGGGCAGTCGACCCAGCGGCCACGACCTCGCGGCACGCAGCTCCACGGTGGCGGCCGGTCGGGTGAGGTCGAGTACCGCCAGCGGTGCGCGCCGGGCGTCCTCGATGTCGACTAAGTGGACCGCCGCGCCCGTCTCGTCCGGCAGCACGGCCACCAGGCGGGTGGCGCTGGATCCGTCCGGCACGTAGCCGAGGCGGCCGGTCACCGAGCCATCCGCGGCCACGTCGAGCGAGCCGGCGCCGGCCAGGAAACCGGTCCAGGCGGCCGTGGTCCGATGCGTCAGGATCTGTTGGCGCTCCGGGGAATCCGTCGCGAGGGCCGCTCGCAGCGCCAGCACGGACGGGAGCAGGTCGGCACCGAGCAAGCCGGCGGCGACCTCCTCCACGGCGGCGAGGACGTACCTGAGGTCCGCGTCGAGGATCGCCAGCTGAGCCAGCTGGCGGCGGGTCGTCTCGTCGTCGCCGCGTTCGGCGCGTTCGCTGAGGGTACGCCGGCCGCGGGCCTCCTCTACGACGCGCGCCAGTCGCGACCTGATCTCCTGCTCGACGTCGTCCACGCCTCACCCTTCTCGCGGCAGGCCCAGAATCCGGTCGGCGATGATCGTCTTCTGGATCTCGTCGGTCCCGCCCGCGTTCTTGATGCCGGGCCAGCAGATCGCGAACTGGCTCCACCGGCCGTCCCGCAGCACGTCGCCGCTGGCGAGCTGGCGGCCGAAGCGCGCCGCCGCGAAGACGCTCTCGGCGAGGAAGAGCTTGGCCGCGGAACCCTCCGGGCCGGGGTCGCCACCCCGCCGCACGGCCTCCAGCATGCGATGGCGAAGCTGTTCGACGACGATCCGCCGCGCCCGGATGGCACCGAGCCCGGCGGCCACGTCGGGACGGCCGAGCAGGCCCCGGCGCGCGGCCTCGGCCCGCAGCTCGTCATACGGGATCTGATCGGCGCCGACCGCGAGCCGCTCGTTCATGAGCGTCGTCATCGCGACCGCCCAGCCCTCGCCGACCGGGCCGATCGGCGCCTCCGGCGGCAGCCGGACGTCGTCGAGAAACACCTCGTTGAAGGTCGACACGCCGGTCGCCTGCCGGATCCGGCGGACCGAGACACCCGGCGCCGCCATGTCGAGCTCGAACGCGGTCAGCCCGCGATGCCCGTCGCCGCCGGTGCGGGCCAGGAGGTAGCCGCGCTCGGCCAGATGGGCCCAGGAGGTCCAGACCTTCTGACCGGTGACGGACCAGCCACCGTCGCCGGTCCGCGTCGCGCGGGTGCGCAGGCTGGCGAGGTCGGAGCCGGCGTCCGGCTCGGAGTACAGCTGGCACCACAGATGCCGGCCGCTGATGATCCCCTCGATCGCGGAGCGCTTCTCCGGCGCCCACTGCACGAGCGTCGGGAGGACCATCCGCGTGGTCACCTCCAGCACGTGTGTGGGCACCCGGTAGCGGGACTCCTCGCCGGCGAAGACCACGTCGTCGGCGCGGGAGAGCCCGCGTCCCCCGAGCTCGGGCGGCAGCGAGAGGGCCGCCCATCCGGCCTCGAACTTGTGGGCCTGCCAGCGGCGGGCGAGCTCGACGTGCGCCTTCTCGGTCGCGTCGTCGACCGCCTCGAACGGCGAGAGCGGCGCCGGCCCGTCAAGCGCGAACCGCGGGGCGTGCTCCCGCAGCCATGGGGCCGCCTCCGAGATCATGACTCGTACAGCTGCGTGACGGCCACGGATCCCGCGCCGAGCATGTGGCACAGACCGACCGAGCGGCCGCCGCGCAGCTGGCGCAGCGTCTCGTGTACCTGGGCCAGACCGCTCGGCCCGCCGGGATGCCCGCCGGCGATGAGCCCACCGTGCGTGGAGAACTCCGGGAGGCCGAGACGCTCCCGCGACCCCGGGCCGAAGGCGCCCTTGTCGAGCAGGGCCTCGGCCTCGCCCTCCCCCGCGAACCCGAGCAGCTCGTAGTAGAAGAGCTCCTCGATGGCGAACGCGTCGTGCACCTGTACGACGTCGACCGCGTCCGGCCCGCGCCCGGTGGCCTCGTAGACGGCCGTCGCCGCGCGCTGGGACATCGACGGCGGGCCGACGATCGCGCCCTGGAAGACATGGCCCGGCGCGTACGTCTCGCTCTCGATGTGCGAGTGCGACATCCGGACCGCGCCTCCGACGCCGTGGCGCGCGGCGAAGTCCGCCGAGCAGACGACGGCGGCGCCCGCACCGGAGCCCCACGGTGTACACATCATGCTGGTGAGTGGGGGCGCGACCACGCGGCTGGCCAGGACCCGTTCCACGGTCACCGGCTCGCCGGCCCGCCGCGCGGCGTACGGGTTGGCGCGGGCGTAGTTCCAGTTCTTCGCCGCGACGGCGGCCAGGTGCCGCTCCTGGGTGCCGCGCTCGTGCATCCGCCGCCTGGCCCACATGGCGAACAGCGGCGGCGCCGGCAGGTTGCCCTCCGCCTCGATGATCTCGAGGACCGGCTGCTCGGTCTCGGGGCAGTCGATGCCCAGCACCAGGACCGCCTCGTACGTGCCGGAGCCGACGCCCAGCCAGGCCAGGTGCATGGCGGCGAGGCCGGACGCGGAAGCGTGCTCGGCGTGCAGCACGGCGAGGCCGGTGAGGCCCAGCTCCTTGGCGAGGTAGACGCCGCGCGGGGTGAGCGGGTGCGCGGAGCCGCAGACGAACGCGTCGAGGTCGGCGAACGTACAGCCGGCGTCGGTCAGCGCGGCCGTGGACGCGTCGATGGCGAGGCGACGCGCCGAACCGGGCGCGTACCGTCCAATGGGGACCATGCCGGCGCCGAGGACCATCACGTCACGCACGTTCGAACCACCATTCGCCGTCGGGAGCTCCGGCCATCCGGTACGCCGCACCGATCTCGTGCTCCCCCGGCGACAGCGGTGCCTGAAGGCGCACGCCGCCGGCAAGGTCGACCTGCCCGTAGGCGTTGCCCTCGTAGGTCGTCCAGGAGTAGAGGATGCCCTCCGTGGCGAGCTCGGCATCCGCCAGGGGGCGCAGGCGGCCGTCGACGCTCAGCGCCCTCGGCGGGAAGTAGACGTCGCCGGTGGTGGTATCCCGGCTGCCCTTGAGCGGGCCGGAAGCCGTAGTGGGCTCGGGCATCAGGATGAATGTGTTGCGGTACACGACGCGGAGTCCGTCCTGATCGGACAGTTCGGCGACCAGATCGGTCAGGCGCATCTCACCGGCCCGGCCGGCGCGGGTCCGCGTCGGTCCGACGTACTCCCGGACGTCGAGCGTCTCGCCGACCCGCAACGGTCCACGGGTCAGCTCGATCGCGGTCTCGCCGAGGAGCGTGCGCGATCGGTCGAAGCCCACACGGTCGATCGGGTCGGGGTTGGGCAGCCAGAAGCTGAGCACGGACAGGTACGTCGGCGGGACGGCGGCGCCCGGCGCCAGCGGGGCCGGCCAGCGTACGGCTTCGGCGAAGCGCTTGGCGGTGCCGAGCTCGACCGGAAAGGCACACCGCTGCTCGTCGCCGCCCGCGCCGGGCCTGGGCGGCGGGTCGAGCCGCCCGGCCTCCAGGCTGACCTTGCGCTCGCCGCCGCCGGTCAGCGTGGCGGTGACCCGGTCGCCCTCCACACTGGACTCGGCGTCGAGGTCGAGCCCGAGCGGCACGACACCGTGGTACCTGAGCTTGAGGTAGGACGGCGCGACTTCGGAAAGCGGCGCCACGTGTGACACGAGCCAGCCGCCGTGCAGCGCGCCCATGGCGAAGACGCCGTCATAGCCGGCCGCCTTCGCGAACGCCGCGTCGTAGTGGATCGGGTTGAGGTCGCCACTGGCACCGGCGTAGCGGACGACGTCGGTCAGCTGGACGCTACCGATCCGGTGTGGCATGCCCACCGCCTTCAGAGAACAGCCCGGGCGCCGCCGCGTCGAGCATGTCGAGTGTCCAGCGCTGGTCGCCGGCTTTGATCTGGCGGCCGCGGGTCCACGGCTGGACGACCGTGACCTCGTCGCCCTCCACTGTGTACACCGTGCCGGACGGGGCGCCGCACTCCGGCGAGGCCAGCCACACCACGAACGGGCTCACGTTGTCGGGGTCGAAGAAGTCAAAACCCCGCTCGGGCTTGGCGACGGCGTCGACCGCCGCCGGCGAGCTCTCGGTGAGCCGGGTCCGCGCGCTAGGCCCGATCGCGTACGAGCGGACCGCGAGCCGCTCGTGCAGCTCGAGATGGCACTCGTAGGCGAACGTCGCGATGCCCGACTTCGCCGCGGCGTAGTTTGCCTGGCCCGGGCTGCCGAAAAGGCCGGAGATGCTGGTGGTATGGATGAGCACGGCGTCGCGCGGCGGCTGGTCGGGAGCCTTCTTGGCCCTGGCCCGCCAGTGGGCGGACACCGCCCGCGTGGGGCAGAAGTGCCCGCGCAGGTGGACCCGGATGACGTCGTCCCACTCGGTCTCGGTCATGTTCACCAGCATGCGGTCGCGGAGGATGCCGGCGTTGTTGACGAGCACGTCGACGTCTCCGAACGCGTCGACGGCGGCCTGGACGAGCCGGTGCGCGCCGTCCCAGTCGGCCACGTCGTCGGCGTTCGCGATCGCCTCGCCGCCCTCCGCCAGGATCTCCCGCACCACCCCGTCCGCCGGCGTCTCCTGACCCGGCTCGCCGTGGAGGCCGCCACCGAAGTCGTTGACGACCACCTTGGCGCCTTCCCGGGCGAGGTGGCGGGCGTAGGAGCGGCCGAGGCCCCGGCCGGCGCCGGTGACGATCGCGACTTTGTCTTTCAGCCTGGTCATCCGTCCGTCCTCACGCCTCTAGCCAGGACCGCAGGTAGGTGCCGTCGTCACTGGCGACGGCACCTTCGCCCAACATGAGCGGCTTGAAGGTGTCTACCATGACCGCCAGCTCGTTCACGGACGTAACGCCGATCGACGCCTCGTACGCCCCGGGCTGCGGCCCGTGCGAGTGGCCACCGGTGTGCAGCGTCACCGAGCCCGGCGCCACACCCGATCCGGAGCGGGCCTCGTAGTTGCCGGCGACGTAGAACATGACCTCGTCGCTGTCGACGTTGGCGTGGTAGTACGGGGCCGTGACCGCGTTTTCCAGGTAGGTCACCGTGCGCGGCACGAAGTTGCACATCACGAAGTTTCGCCCCTCGAAGACCTGGTGTACCGGCGGCGGCTGGAGGATCCGGCCGTTGAGCGGCTCGAAGTCGTCGACGCTGAACGCGTACGGATAGAGGCAGCCGTCCCAGCCCACGACGTCGAGCGGATGAAACGGGGTCGTGTGCACGGTGCCGCCGACGCCACCGCGTACCCGGTGCTTGATGTAGATGTCTGTCTCGGTGTCCGGATCCTCACCGAGGTCGGCGGCGACCAGCGGGCCCGCCGGTCCGCGCAGGTCCCGCTCGCAGTAGGGCGCGTGCTCCAGAAACTGCCCGCGCCGGGACAGGTAGCGGCTGGGCGCCTGGATGTGCGAGTTGGCCTCCACGCAGTAGGCCCGCAAAGGACCGTCGGGCGCCCAGCGGTGGGTGGTCGCCCGTGGCACGACGACGTAGTCGCCGGCGCTCACCTGGAGGGTGCCGAAGACCGACTCGACCCGGCCGCGGCCGCTCTCGATGAAGAGGCACTCGTCGCCGATGGCGTTGCGGTAGAAGGGCGAGCGGTCCTCGGCCACGACGTAGGAGATCCGCACGTCCTCGTTGCCGAGGACGAGCCGGCGGTCCCGCACGACGTCCTTGCCGGCCCCGCCGTCCGGGAAGAGGCCGGGAAGCGCGAAGTGCCGGGGGACCATCGGCTCGTTCTCGTGGAGGGACATGTCACCCGGCCGCCACGTCGAGGCGCGGCTGATGGCCGAGGGCAGGTAGCGGTGGTAGAGCAGCGACGAGGTCGACGAGAAGCCTTCCTCCCCGATCATCTCCTCGTAGTAGAGAGTCGACCCGTCCGGCCGGTGGGCGGTGTGCCGCTTGCGCGAGATCGAGCCGACCGCTCGGTAGTACGTCATGAGGCGTTCCCCTCGGGGATCCACGGTCGCGGGTTGCTCCGCGGCAGCAGCCGGTTGCCGGCGTCGATGACCAGGTCGAGCCCGGTGATGTCGGCCGCCTGCTCGGAGGTGAGCCACAGCACCGCGGCGGTCACCGAGCCCGGGTCGAGCTGCCGGCGCCCGGCGAGCGCGGTCGTCGCGTAGCCGCCCCGGAGGAAGTCCGCGCGGGTCGCTCCCGGGCGGACCCGGTCGTACACCGCCTGGAAGTTGATCATCGGGGTGTCGACGAGCCCGGGACTCACCGAGTTGACCCGCACGCCGAAGCCGCCCAGCTCCGCCGCGAAGATCTTGGTGAGCTGCACGAGCGCCGCCTTGGACGCCGCGTAATGCGCGTAGTTCTGCGTCGGGACGGTCGCCGATGTCGACCCGATGACGACGATGTTGCCGCCGCGCCGCTCGATCATCGATGGCGCGACCGCCTTGGCTACCCGCCAGCTGCCGTTGACGTTGACGTCGAACGTGCTCGTCCAGGACTCCTCGTCGACCTCCCAGAAGCGGCCGGTGCTCCAGATGCCGTGGTTGAGCACGAGGGTGTCGAGGTGACCGAACTCGGCGAGGACCTGCTCGACGGCGGCCGCTACCTGAGCGCTGTCCCGCACGTCGCAGGGGACGGCGAGGGCACGCGCGCCGGCCTCGCCGACGAGCCTGGCCGTCTCTTTCAGGTCGCCGGAGGTGGCCAGAGCGTAGGGAAGGTGGTCGATCGGCTCGCCGAGGTCGAGCACGGCGACGTCCGCCCCACGCGCGGCGAAGCCGAGCGCGTGACTTCGGCCCTGGCCGCGTGCTCCCCCGGTGATGAGGACCGTTTCTCGGGTCACGGGCGATGCCACCTCTCTTCGGAGATCGGACTCCGATAATCGGTTACGAAGCACTCTTCCTGCCTACCGAGAACCTTGTCAAGAGCAGTGTGCTTGACAGGCTCGGGCGACATAGCGAGAGTGCTCGGTAGCGTGATATCGGATGTAGCTCTCCGAAAAACGAACGGAGTCGCCGTGGAGTTGCTCGCCGTACCGATGGCCGAGGCGCCCTCGGCGAACGAGATCTACTCCGGCGTGGCCCGCATAAGCGGCACGCTGTGGTGCACCCGGCACCGCGCGCACGACGACCGCCTGGCGCGGACGGCGGTCGTCGCCACGCATCCGTCGTCGAACTTCCTGGGTCACTACGCGCTCCGCGCCATCGCCGCCGCCGGCCACGACGCGATCGGCATGACGACCCGCTACATCGGCAACGACGCGGCGATGCTCCTGGAAAACTGCGTCGTCGACGTCGGGAGCGTGGTCCGGAGCCTCCGCACGGAGGGCTACGAGCGGATCGTGCTGTTTGGCAACTCGGGCGGCGGCGCGCTCGCCGCGCTGTACCAGAACCAGGCCGAGCGACCGACGATCACGTCCGCTCCGTGCGGCGGCGGGCCGGACCTGACCAAGGCGGACCTGCCACCGGCGGACCTGCTCGTGCTCGCCATGGCCCATCCCGGCCGCTCGCAGCTGCTCACCGAGACGCTCGATCCCGCCGTCACCGTGGAGGCCTCACCCTTCGAGCGGGACGCCCGGCTCGACATGTACGACCGCGCCAACGGGCCGCCGTACGACCCGGCCTGGTTGCGCGACTACCGGACCGCCCAGCGGGCCCGCAACGACCGGATCACCACCTGGGCGGAGGCGACCCTCAAGGAGCTGCCCGACCGCGGCATCACCGACCTCCCCTTCGTAGTGCACGGCGTGGCCGCCGACCCGCGCTACCTCGACCTGAGCCTCGACGCCAACGACCGGACGCCCGGCACCCTGTGGGGCGACCCGTGGAACGCCAACTTCCAGCCATCCACGCTCGGCCACTTCACCACCGTCCGAGCCTGGATGTCCCAGTGGTCGCGCCGGCTGAGCAACGGCCACGCGCCCGACCTGCTGCCCGGCGTCGCGGCACCGGTCCACGTCATCTACGGCACCGCGGACCAGAGCTGCTTCCCTTCCCACGCCCGGCTCCTGTTCGACTCCGTCGGGCACGACGACAAGGCCCTCACGGCGATCCCCGGCGGGCGCCACTACCTGAGCGGCCAACCGGAGCAGCTCGCGGCCATGGTCGGCGCCGTCGCCTCCTGGATCGACGCCCACTCTTGAAAGGACATCACGTGACGCAGTACGGCACCGAGGCCCTCGCCGCGCGGGCGGAGATCACCGACCGCGTCCACCTCTACGCGCACTGCGTGGACCGCCGGCGCTGGGAGCTGCTCGACCAGGTCTTCCACGACGACGCCACCTGGTGGGTCTCGTCGATCGGATCGGACAACAGGTGGCGCGAGGCGATGGAGTCCAGCCGCGAGCTCTTCGCGGCGGCCCTGGGCCCCACCCACCACCAAGTGGGCAACATCCTCATCACCCTCGACGGCGAGAGCGCCGCGAGCGAGACGCTGTGCACCGCGTACCACCGGGTCCGCGCCGACGCCCCGCTCGGCGGGATGTTCGGCGGCACCGGGTGCGCGTACGACCTGATCGCCGGCGGCCGCTATCTTGATCATTGGGAACGCCGCGACCGTGCGTGGAAGATCTCCCGCCGCCGCGTCCACTCCGAGTGGCGCCACCAGCAGCCCGCCGCGGACGGCATCCTGTCGACCTACCCGCCCGAGGCACGCGGCGCGTATGACGACACCGACCAGTCCACTCCCGCCATACTTCGGTTCCGCGCCGCTTGAGATCCCGGAGCGCACCATGCTGAGCCCGCGCATCACCGCCAGCCTCACCTACTGGAGCACCCGCACGCCGGACGCCGTGGCGATCGAGTGCGCCGGCACGGCGCTGACCTGGCGGCAGCTGGCCGACCGCGTGGAGGCCCGCGCGTCCGGCCTCGCGGCGGACGGCCTCCGCGCCGGCGACCGGATCGGCTACCTGTGCCAGAACGGCGTGGCCGTCATCGAGACCATCCTCGCCGCGGCGGCGCTCGACGCGATCGTCGTACCACTCAACATCCGCCTCACCACCGCCGAGCTGAGCTGGATCGTCGACGACGCCGGGCTCGACGCCCTGCTGGCCGACGCCGCCTACGAGCGCCAGGCGGACGAGCTGCGTGCCGGCCGCCAGCTTCGGGTGTACTGGCAGGGCCCCGACCGCCCGGAGTGGGCCCGACCGCTCCCCTCCGGCCCGGCGGCGGCCCGCTCGAAGCGCACCGTCGGCGATCCGGACGTCCCGGCGTTCATCTCCTACACGTCCGGCACGACCGGCCGGCCCAAAGGCGCGGTGCTGACCCACGGAAACTTTCTCGCCGCGGCGATCTCGTTCGCCACGACCGAGTCCATGACCCGCCACGACACCTGCCTGTTGGTGCTGCCGCTGGCCTTCACCGGCAGTCTCATGGCCACCTGGGCGCCGACGTACTACACCGGCGCGAGATTCGTCATGCACCCGCGCTTCGACGCCGCACGCACGCTGGCCGAGCTCGAACACGGCGGCGTCACCGTGTTTCCCGCGGTGCCCGTCGTCTTCGACCAGCTGGCCGCCCTGCCCGGCTTCGACGCCGCGGACCTCGGCACGGTCCGGGTCGCGAAGGCCGGCGGCGCACCACCCTCGGCGGCGACCCTGGCGCGCTACGTCCGGCGCGGCATGCCGATCGGCCAGGGCTACGGGATGACCGAGAGCACCGGCGTCGGCGCCTCCCTCCCGCAGGAGGACTTCGAACGCAAGGCCGGCTCGACCGGCGTGACCAACTACGGCATCGAGCTGTCCATCATGGACGACGACGGCAAGCCGTTGCCGGTGCACGAGGTGGGCGAGATCTGCCTGCGCGGGGCGGCCGTGATGCTGGGCTACTGGCGCCGTCCGGAAGCCACCGCGGAGGTCCTCCGCGACGGCTGGCTGCGCACCGGTGACCTCGGCCAGCTCGACGGCGAGGGCTACCTGACCATCATGGGGCGGGCGAAGGACATGGTGCTCTCCGGCGGCCTGAACGTGTACCCCGGTGAGATCGAGCGGGTGATCCTGCTGGACCCGCGGGTCGTCGAGGCGGCCGTCGTCGCCGTGCCCGACGAGCGGTGGGGCGAGGTGCCCGCCGCCCTCGTCGTCACCGACTCCCCCGACGTCACCGCCGAGACGGTGTTGCGGGCGTGCCGGCTGGAGCTCGCGGACTACAAGGTGCCCAAGCACGTCTACGTCCGGCCGGAGCCGCTGCCCAGGACGATGTCCGGCAAGATCGCGAAGGCGGACGTCCGCGCCGAGATCGGGCTGCCGGCGTGACCACGCGGACGCGTGAGGTGCACCTCGCCCGGCGCCCGGACGGCATGCCGGTCGCGGACGACTTCCGGATGGTCACCACATCCCTCGACCCGCCCGGCCCGGGCCAGGTGCTCGTACGCAACATCCTGATGTCCGTCGACCCGTACATGCGCGTGCGGATGGCCAAGCTCCCCTCGTACCCGTACTGGGAACTGGACCAGGCCATGGACGGCAGCGCCATCGGCGTCGTGGAGCTGTCCGAGGAGCCCGCACTGCCGGTCGGCACCCTGGTCGGTCACCGCCTCGGCTGGCGAGAACACGCCGTGCTCGACGGACACCTCGCCCGGAAACTGTCGCATGTGGAGGGTATCCCGCTCACCGCGCATCTGGGCCTGCTCGGCATGTCCGGCTTCACCGCGTACCTCGGGCTCACCGAGATCGGATCGCTGGCTGAGGGTGACACCCTCTACGTCTCCGGGGCGGCCGGCGCCGTCGGCAGCGCGGTCGGGCAGTTCGCCAGGATCATCGGCGCGGGGCGCGTCGTCGGCAGTGCCGGCACACCGGCCAAGGTGGCGTACCTCGTGGACGACCTCGGCTTCGACAGCGCGTTCGACTACCACGCCGACTCGTTGACCGACCGCCTCGCCGAGCACGTCCCGGACGGGATCGACGTCTACTTCGACAACGTCGGCGGCGGCCACCTCGAGGCCGCGCTCGACGCGATGCGACCGCACGGCCGCATCGTGGTCTGCGGCGCCATCGGGGAGTACAACGCCCTCCTGCGGAGCCCGGGGCCGCACAATCTGATCTACGTGCTCACCAAGCGGTTGCGCATGGAAGGCTTCACCGTGGCCGAGCACCTGTCCGGGTACCCCGCCTTCGTGCGCCAGGCGACCACCTGGCTCCTCGAAGGCCGGCTGCGCGGCGCGGAAACCGTCGCCGTCGGCCTCGACTCGGCGGTCGACGCGTTCCGCGACATGCTGACCGGAGCCAGCCTCGGGAAGATGCTCGTCCGGCTCGCGGACGACCCGATGCCGGCGTCCGCCTGATGTACCGCGTTTGAGCTCACCACCACGCCGTCCGATATTCGGATATCATCGACCCGGAATGCCCGATGGAACGGGTAATCCAGGTGGGCTTGTCCGACTTTGGGCGTTCGAGCGGAGGTGGGAGTGCCCGAGATCTCCAAGACGGTCGACCAGGCGCTACGGCTGGTGGAGACGATCTCGAAAGACGGACCCATGTCGATCAACGATCTCAGCCGCCACCACCGCCTCTCCCGGACGGCTGTCTATCGGCTGCTCACGACCCTCGAAGTGCACGGGTTCGTCCGCCGGTCCCAGCTCATCTACAGCCTCGGCCCCCGCCTGCTCACGCTCGCCCGGCAGATGGAGGAGGTCCTGCGCGACGTCGCGCGCGTGCCGATGAACACGCTCGCCGAGGCCGTCAACGAGACCGTCGTGCTCGTCGTCCGCGACGGCTCGGACGCGCTGTCGGCCGACGTCATCCCCGGCCGCCGCCACCTGCTCCAAGTCAACTTCCCACCCGGATACCGCTACCCGCTGACGAAAACCGCGTCCGGGCGGGCGATCCTCGCGTTCCTGCCCGCCGACGAGCGGCAGCAGGTCATCGACAACTCCACGACGAGCCCGGAAGACCGGGCCCTGCTCCTTGAGCAGCTCGCGCAGGTACGCCACCAGGGCTTCGCGGTCAGCAGCAACGAATACCACATCGGGCTCTCCGGACTCGCCGTCCCGATCTACTCCGAGGGCGCGGTCGTCGCCAGCCTCGCCATCGTCACGCCCCAGGTCCGGCCCGACGCCATCGCCTCGGGGACGACCGCCCTGTTGGCCGCGGCTTCGGAGGTCGGCAGCCGGATGTCACAACTCACCGGTACGGCCGAGAAGTAGACAGACGCCCCCCGGGAGAATGGGCGTGGTGAGCGTCGAGTCGATTTCCCCTCCCGGTCATGCCGGTGGCAGAGTCCGGTTGCGGCCCAGCCGCGGGCTGAGGTGACCTGCGGCGGCGGTCGGCTTGCTCCGGCCAGCCGACTATGACGCGTTCGGGTTCGCAGATCAGCAGGTCCGACGGTTCGCATTGCAGCACCACGCAGATGACCTCAAGATCGTCGAGCCGGACCGTGGTCGGTGTGCCCGTCCACAACGCGGACATCTGCCGTGGCTGATCTGCACTCCAGCGTCGGCGAGCCGGCGGCGCATCTCCGTCGACTTCCAGATCCCTTGCTGCGCGGCGCGCATCCGCAGGTTCCAGCGCATCAGCGTTCACCCTTCTCCAGGCCAAGCCGGATCAATGTCCGCGTTCGTCGCGTCCACGCGTGCTCGATATGCGCGGCAGGCACGGATGTAGCGGGTCGTCGTGGACAGCCACGAGCGGCCGAGAAGTTCCTGGATGGCTTTGAGATCCATGCCCCGCCGGTAGAGCGACGAGGTGCATGTCAACGGACATCTCGATCTGGCTCTGGCACTGGTCTCGGTGATTGCGGACGGTCAATGGTAGATCACGCTCCGTGTCCATAGTAGAGCTTCTCGGTGGAGTTGGTCGCGACTGAAATCGGTCAGGGTGAAGGGTCGAACTTTGTCTTGCGGCGGTCCTTCTCCGCCCAGCTCCACAAATGGTCACCTGCCGTGGCAGGGAGCTTGTTCGCCCGGCTGCTCGAACAGGAGTCAGGAGCCAACTGGACCTTCCTGATCCACACCGGCAGCCAGACCTTCATCGGAGCCAGCCCAGAACGACAGATCACCCTCGCGGACGGGAGGGCCGTGATGAACCCGATCAGCGGTACCTATCGGTATCCGGATTCTGGGCCAGACCCGGACGGTGCGCTTGCGTTCCTGAGCGACCAGAAGGAATCGGATGAGTTGTACATGGTCGTCGACGAGGAACTGAAAATGATGGCCGACATCTGCCCGGGCGGCGACATCCGAGTGGTTGGTCCGTTGCTCAAGCAAATGACGCATGTGGCCCATACCGAGTACTACATCGAAGGTCAGTCCACGTTCGACGCCCGCGAAGTCCTCAGGAGGTCGTTACCCGCTCCGACTGTCGTCGGCAGTCCACTCGAGAGCGCCTGCCGAGTCGTGTCGCGATACGAACCCTCGGGCCGTGGGTACTACGGTGGCGCTGTTGCGTTGATCGGCGCCGAAAGCAATGGGCGGTCGATGATGGACTCGGCGATCCTGATCCGCTGCGCTCATGTCGATGGCATGGGGCATCTGACGATCGGCGTCGGAGCGACCGTTGTCCGGGATTCCGATCCTGAGGCTGAGGCGGCCGAGACGCGGGCCAAGGCTGCCGGATTGCTACGGGCACTGAGCGGACCGCTCCGGTCAGCATCGCAGCTGGCCCCAGTGATCCAGCTCACTGCCGATCCCCGGATCGAGCAAGCGCTGACGGACCGCAACGCGTACCTGTCGCCGTTCTGGCTTGCCGGTAGAGACGTACAGACGATTCGCAGCCCATTGTCCGGGATACGGATCCTGGTCATCGACGCCGAAGATTCCTTCACCGCCATGCTGGCCTATCAGATCCGCAGCCTCGGTGCGACCGTGACTGTCGTGCGGTACGACGACGCCGCGGCGGTCGAGCCGTACGACTTGACGATTCTCGGTCCAGGCCCGGGCGACCCCAGAGATCGGGGACATCCGAAGATCGCGACGCTGCGGGCGCGGACAGCCATGCTGATCGGTACAGGACGACCCTTCTTGGCGGTCTGTCTCGGCCATCAGGTACTCAGCGATCTGCTCGGGTTGTCGTTGATCCGTCGGGATCGGCCGAACCAGGGCACGCAGCGAGTCATCGACTTGTTCGGCCAGAGGGTGCGTGTCGGCTTCTACAACTCTCACGCCGCCTGCGCAGAAGCCGACGAAGCGTGGACCGACGGGTTCGCCGGCCCGGTCCGCGTGAGCAGGGACGAGATAACTGGTGAAGTGCACGCCCTTGTCGGCCCGCACTTCCGGTCCTTTCAGTTCCACCCCGAATCAATACTCAGCCAGGACGGTCTCACCGTCCTCAGGGAAGCGCTGCTTGCATTACGGCCTGTTGGTTTCAACTGGCGATAGCGACGAGACCGTTGGCGGCTGCGTTAGGCGATGGTTGCGGTTCCGGTCGGTAAGCCAGGTGATCGAACGTCGGGCAGTCGCACCCGATGATCAGTTGTTCCTGGCAGATATGACCGGCTGGTGGTAGCCCGAGTCGGTCGGCGGGTGCCATGCGATGTCCTGGTAGCCGGCTTCCTTAAGCAAGTCCAGCAGTGCCTCCTTGGCCAAAGCGCGCAGGGTGGTCCGGCCGCTCTTCACATCCCACCCGTGATCCGTCTGCTTCAGGACAAAGAACTCGCTGGTGTAGACCGGCGCATCCGACTGCCATTCCCAGGTTTGGAAGTAGACCCGCTTCCGGCCCCCTAGATCCATGGTGCGGGGGATGGTACCGGGCCGCCGCTCACGCCAGTAGGCCCCGTAGTCCCGGACGCTCACCAGCAGCAGGCCACCCGGGGCGAGCTTGGCCTTCATCGCGGCGAAGGCCATAGCCAGGTCCTCGTCGGTCAGCATGTGAGCCACGGAGTTCTCGAAGGAGAGCACCACGTCGAAGCTACCGTCGACCTGTTGGTCGAGATATCGGAAATCCGCGGTCCCGAAGGTCACCTCGGCACCCATCGCGGCTGCTGAGGCCGCTGCTCGCGCCACCGCCTTCGGGCTGATGTCGGTCGCGCGGACGGTAAAGCCCTCCAAGGCCAGGCCGACCGCCTGGGTGCCGATACCGCAGGAACAGTCCAGGACGGAGTCCACGTCCGGTCCTTTGAGCCTGCCGATCAGTCTGCTGATCTCGCCGCCCTGGCGCTGGGTCGATTCCTGCCAATCGGGATAGATCAGCTGGTAGTCGTCGGAGAAATCGTCATAGAAGTCCTGAGCGTTCTCAGCGGTCATGAGCAAGCGCATCCGATCGGTGTAGAAATCCGCAGGTCTTTCTGAAGGTCCCCCGCGCTCCGATGACACCGTCCTCCGCAGCCCGTCGGCCGCGGACCGTAGCGCCGCCGTACTGCCCGTCGATGAGAAAGATGCCCCAGACAACGTGCCAGTCGACAAGCTGGCCGGTATCCGGGTCTGCGACCAGTTCCTCGTCCGGGATCACCCGCTGCTGGACCAGATAGTCGTGCATCTGCGGGGACGTCAGCTGTTCCTGCCATTGCCGATCCGTGACATTCGTACCGAGGATCACACCGGCACCCCGGAACGAGTCGGACGGTTTCAGGACCAGCTCTTCGCGTCGGTCACGGCACTCCTCGATCAGTTGCCGGCGATCGCGCGCCGCCAGCGTGATGAAGTCGGAGCCGAGTGTGCGGGTCCACGGAATGCGCCGGTCGACGAGCGCTCGCTCGTCGGGCGTCAGCTTCGACCGTACGGCGGGGTCGTGCAGCAGTGCGAGGGTGGCCTTGCGGGCGGAGATGTCGGTGTCGAGTGGCGGAAAGAGGACCAACGTCCCGTTGTGCTGAGCCCGGGTCAATGCGGCCATCACGGTGCTGTCGGCGGGCGATGCCAGGAGGTTCGTGGCATCGAAGTACCGGAAGACGATGTCGAGCGGCGTGTCACCGTTGAGGTAGATCCTGCCGTCGACCTCGGACAGATCCCTGAGCTCACCGTAGGCGATGTCGAGACCGCGACTACGCAGGTTGCGGCAGAACCGGGCAGCGCCGCCGGCCGACCGGTCCCGCGTGCTGGACTCCTCGATCAGCGCGACCCTGGGTGGCTTTCCGCCAGTGACCTCAGAGCCGGACCGGCTGAGCTGATCGGCGACCATGCCGAGGGTGTCGGCGTACCAGAGATCGAATTCGCGAGTGAACGCGGCGAACTCCGGAAGCGCCACGAGTGCTTCGTTCAGCAGCGAGATGTCGATAGCACCGAGGGCGCTGCCGCGGTTGAACTCGATGATCCGCGCGTGACCGCCCGCACTGATGACGTCGGGGCGAAGGTGCGAACAGGTTGCCCCGACCGCGCCGTCGAGGATGACGTCGATGAGCGGACCCGCAACCCCCTGGGCCTCGAGGTAGGGGCGAGGGCCGCCGAAGTAGCGGTCTGCGATGTCGTCGAGCAACCAGTGCAACTGGGCCACGTCGGCGCACAGCGCAGCCATCTCCGACGACTCTGCGAAGAACGGCCGGTTCAGACTCTCGAGCGACCAGTCCGCGAGAGACTCAGCCGCTTCCACCGTCCGCAGACAGTTCAGCAGCGACGAGTCGGACGCCGGATCGCAGCGCTCCAGGTACGCCTGAGTTGGAACGGTAGAGGTCCACGGCTCCATGTTTCACTCGCTCGCCGGTCGCTGCTGCTTGGCGGCGACGACGAGGCCGGAGGCCCAGTTCAGCACCGTCGCCGCAAGCCCGTCATTCCGCCCGATCTCGCGCAAGAAGGTCTCGACGTGCCCGGGCTGCTCCGGCGCCCACGTAGGGTGCGGCAGCAGGTCGTCGCCGATGTAGAGTCCGCCAGGCGCGATCAGGTCCAGCAGCTGACCGCGCTCCAGGTACTTGCCGCGCCAAGTGTCGACGAATACCAGATCGAAGTGCGGGCCGTCGTACGCCGTTAGCCACTCACCGATGTCGCCAACCACCAACTGGAGACGTGGGTCGTCCCCGACGACCTGGCGGGCCAGGGCGGTCGTTTGTGGATTCCGGTCCACGGAGATCAGCCGAGCCCCGTTGTTCATGCCGTCCAGCAGCCACGACGTGCCGACACCGGTGCCCGTGCCGAGCTCGAGCAGGTATCCGTCCGGCTTGGACGCGGCGAGTGTGCGGAGCAATGCGCCCGTGCGGTCCTGACTCGCCTCGTCGAAGCCGGTCCGTACGGCGGCCTCCCGGGCAGCCAGCACCCGGGCGGGGACCAGTTCTGGCCCGTCGTCCATCAGACCTCCTGTCACGCGCTGCCCGACGCGCACCTGGGCCTGGTCACGCTGGCGCCGCCGCCAACACCAAGCCGCACCAGCCACTTCCGGCGCCGCGGCTACCCACCATAACTGCCGTTGCAGTATTAACTAAAGAGCCCCAACCCACTCCCAGCTCAGGTGTCGTCGTCGATGGGCTTTCCCGCCGCGATGAGCGTCTCTCGCAGCCTCGCCCGCCCGCCGAGGATCACTTCGAGCAGGAGAGCGTGGGATGCCAACTGACTCATCGAGCTGCGAACTCCGGTCCCGACCCAGAAGCCGCCGTCACTCGTAGTGACACCCGTGGCCCTGACCACAGTGGACGATCACGCGTTCTGGACAGCGCTCCCTGTGTCGACCCACGGCAGAATGACGAATCAGGACGCGCGGACCTGCCACAGTATTGGCAGCTCCGAAAAATTGCGGACATCACCATTACCGAAGGCTTTGAGATAGGCTTCAGTACTCAGAATATGGTCTTGATCGATCCTTTTCTGACGTTCAATGAACAGATGCAGCTCCGCACGATCATCCGACCACTTGAACCCATTGAAGAACTGCATTCCGGGAACGCGGGTCTTATAGAGCGCTCGGTCCGAGTAGCAGGTCCCTACATATGCGTACTCGCAGCCCAGGGACTGCAGCTTCAGCAAGATCTCTGCAAGCATGTGGTTTCCGATGCTCACCGCGGTGTAGTCGGGTGAGTAGACCGAGATCCCATATTCCCCCACCTGCGATTCGAGATAAATAGGCGCCAGCCCTACCGGAGCTCCCGTCTGCTCGTCTGTCCAAAACATCACGTGCGTCGTGAACGCTGATGTCATCATCTCGAAGAACCGTTGTTGCCGATACTCGACGGCGTCGGTTCTCGCCGCGAAGTACGAAACTGCCAGGTCCCGCCAGGTCGAGGTGAAATTAAACTCATCGCGGGAAACGAGCCGGCTAGCGATGTGCCCACATCGCCGATTGACGTATCGGATTCGCCTCGTCACCGAGTATGCACTCAACTGCACGCGAATACTTCTGGCTAGGTAAAACCGTGACATGTCGAACGTGAGTGGAAGGAAGCCAAGCGCCAGGGCAGTGCCCGGAGATTCGTCGTCGTCAAGAAAACCCCAGATGTGATAGGGGAAGGTATAGCTTACATAGTCTGGCATGCATTCAGACAGCACAATTCTCATCAAGCCACCCTGGTCCATTTCGATCTGATGATCCCATGGCTACAGCATCGGTCGGATTTTACTGCAGCCGTGGCGCACTTGGCCTTTCAATCTCCTCGTGAGAATGACGAATGAGTTCCTCGGCCACCACGTTCGCTCCGCGGACGACAGCCGGAAGACTGCTTGCATAGTATAATTCGCCTGCGGTGATCTCGCCGAACGCATACAGCCTTAGAGGTGTAACTCCTGCAGCGGGTAGAACTCTGCAGGTTCGTGGGTCGATCGCCAGGCCATCAAACGAATCCCAGGTTGCGCGGCCGCTCCTTGAGAGTGAATCTATCAACCGGCGCGCACGGCCGCTCGTTCTTCGCGGGCTCACCCGCGTGGCGTCGATGACAACCTGAGCAGCAGGGATGGTTGAGCGTGCTGCTGCCGAGAAGGCTCCGTTCCGAAAACTGATGCCAACGAGTCCGGACACCACGACAAGCTGCCCGCTGTCCATTGCCGCCAGGAGCGTCCGGCCGCTCGCTGGCGGCATGGGGCATTGTATGCTTTTCAAATACGGCTTGTAGTCGAATGCCACTTTCCGCATTTCGTCGGGCGAGAGCGCGGCCCTGATCATCGGCGGAAGCGGATCAGCGACGTTGCTAAAAATCGATTGAATCGGGCTCTTATCCAAGCGATCAAGCTGATACCGCAGGCGATCCGCAGCGGAGCTGCCCGTCAGGAACCAGGAAATCTCTGTGTCGGCATCGAATCCCGCCGACTTCAGCTCGACCCTGAGCAGCTCCCAGACATCCCGCAGACTGATGCGCCGCGACCGCGCCTCGAAGGATCTCAGCGTCTCGATGGTCAGATGCTTCATGTTCAAATTCATGATCTGCGGCCTGGGGCTCGGCAGAATTCCATTCCTAGAAGCCATGGTAATCGCCCCTTCATGGCCCAGGTGAAGCAGACCCAGGGTGACGTCTATCGCAGTCAGGCCGGTGCCGATGATGAGCACGTGGGAATTAGGTGCGATGGTCGTCAGTACCTTGGACAGCGGATACGGATCGGAAACATAGTTTGGCTTCCCAGTCAATCGATAGGGATCTGCAGTCGTTCCGGATCCGACCCCAAGGATTGCGTGCGTGAAACTCCGGACACCAGTATCGGTACGCACCAGGAGCGAATTGTCAATGCCGCTTGCCACCGAAGTTACCGTCTTCGGCACGACCTCCACCCTCCATTGCAGATCGCGTGCTTGGTCCACGGATCGTCGCAATTCGTCCACCAAGTACTCACCGTAAAGCTGTCTCGGGACGTAGGCTTCGGCGCGCGTCTCGCGACTGATAGCGGGACCTGCCGACTCGAGCCATTTCACGAAGTGGGCTGGGTCGGTACTCTTGATTGACATTCTCCCATTGGGGAGATTGATCAAGGCCGACTCAAGGTCGGGTACGAACGCCATCCCATGCGCCAGGTTGGCCGGCTCGTAGATGACGATGTGCGGCTCTCGGCGAAATTGATCGGCACGCTCGAGCATGCTGCCGAGAAGCCCGACGGCTGCCGGCCCACCACCGATCATTGCAATATGCATATGTTTCCTGGCCTCCAGGCAACGCTGAACGACCTGAAGCCACGACACACCGCCGGTGCCGGATCCCGGTAGGTGATCGTGTCGACGATGGGAGGCGGATGACGGAACAGGTCGTTCTCGTGATCCAGCCCGATCAACGGGTGGCAGAAGTGGCCGTGTGCGAGCAGGTAGCGCGGTGGGTTCAGACGGCGGCGGCCTGGGGTGTTCCGTCGAGCAGGTAAGTGCTCGTGCCTTTGGCTCGAGCCGTGAGAGATGCCTGGATGCGCGGGGCGATGCGTGGCGGGAGCAGGTCCAGGCATTGGTCGGGGTGGTAGAAGTCGAAGCTGTCCAGCTCGTCGGGATCGGTGTGGATGCGGTGATCGGCGGGTAGTCGGCCGCCGTCGTTTGGCCGTGGGTCGGCGGGCGAGGCCCAGTCGACTATCGGCAGGTCGCGGACGGTCAGGGCGAGTCCGAGCTTCGTGTAGCTCCCGGGCGGCCGCAGTCTGTGGGGTTTCGTTCTGGTCGACGTAGCCGCCGGGGATGGCCCAGTGGTCACGGTAGTTCGGTCTGACCAGCAGTACCCGGCCGACGTCGTCGGTAACAAACACCACCGCGGCCGCGTGGAAGGTCGCCAGTTGCGCGTACCGCTGGTGCGGCTCGACCCAGCTCATGCGACGACCCTACCGAGGTCTGCGCTACCCGAGCAGACGGGTCAAGCTGCTGTCCATCACTTCTAGTACGACTGGTAAACGCGTCCATGTAGCACCGAAGGCGTCGGCGCAGCCGTGTTTGCGGATGACCGGCTACGCCAACACACCAAACAGTACGCCACCAGACGAGATCACTTCTCCCCAGATGCAACACCTCGGCCCCACGACTCGTCGACCTGACCGGCCCGACCGTCGATCGGATCGTGGCCGCCACTCTCGACCTCATGGACGGCCTGGTCTTAGGCTGTTCCTCACGATGTCTATGTCCTTTGTGGACTTTGGCGTGTGCTCTACGTGGAACGGCCACCGTCCGATGATCCTTCGGTTGTCTGGCAGGACATGAAGGACGGATGGTGGCCTCTGAACTGGGGCGACATCGATATCGCCCGGCTCCGTAGAACCCTGGCCGAACTCCCGATGCCACCTACCAGCGATGGGCAGATTGTGTTGGCGGTCGATGTCAGTAGCTGGCTGCGACCGGAAGCGGTCACATCGCCGGATCGGTTGTTCTGCCACGTCTACGGCCGGGCCAAGGGCCAGGCGCAGATGATCCCGGGCTGGCCGTACTCGTCCCTGGCCGCCCTGGAGTCCGGACGCACATCGTCGACCGCCGGGTTGGACGCGGTCCGGCTCGGCTGATCGTCGCGGACACCGGCTATGACATCGCCCGGCTCACCTATGTGCTGGCCGACCTGCCCCGTGGCGTCTTGAGACAGCGGGCCACAAGCCGCCGTCCACCGGGGGCCTTGGCACCGCATCGCCCTGAGGTCGGCCACAGCAGTGATCGCGGCCAGCGACATCGAAGCCCGCTGCCACATCGCGTGATGCCCAGATAGCTGGGTGGCCGTCTGGGCACTGGTTGCGCCGGGTGCGGCGCGGTGGTGATGTCTACGCCGCGCTTGGCCCAAGTGGCGCATCGGTGCTCGATGGGGGCTCCAGCCCGGGCTCCTTCAGCTCGACGAAGATGCTGCGCGTTTCGCTGTCGCCGATGTTTTCGCCGCTGTGCTCCTGTGCGCCCACCCAGCGGGCCTCACCGGCCCGTAGCTGGACGTCGACGATCCGCGTGCCCGCGGTGACCCGTCGCTGGAAGGCGCTAAGGGTGACCATCACGCTGTCCGGGTGCCGGTGAGGGTGTGTGCGGGCGCCCGGCTGGTCGCGGTACTCCAAGATCCGCACCCGCGCATTCTCGAAGACCACTTTGTACAGGTCGGGGTCGGTGACAGTCGGGTCGAGGCTCATGGCGGATCCCTTCGAAGCACTTCATGGGATCACAGTCCCATGATGGGTGAGGGTACCATGAAGGCGTGGCAATGCCGTACGAATCGACCGGCCGGACAGCGCAGAAGTCCCGCACCCGAGATGCGCTCGTCGCCGCCACCCGCGAGCTCATCGCCGCCGGCGACACCCCGAAAGTGGAGGACGCCGCCGAACGAGCCGGCATCTCCCGTACCACCGCCTACCGTTACTTTCCGAACCAACGCAGCCTCCTGCTGGCCGCCCATCCCGCCATCTCGCCCGACAGCCTGTTGCCGGCAGACGCGCCCACCGAACCCAAGACCCGCCTCGACGCCTTCATGACCGAGTTCACCCGCTACAACTTCACCTGGGAAACCCAGCTACGAACCTCCCTGCGCCTGTCCCTGGAACCAGCCGCCGACCAACCCACGCTGCGCCAAGGCCGCGCCATCGGCTGGATCACCGAAGCCCTGACACCGCTCGAACGAAGCCATCCACACGTAGACATCCACCGGCTCGCGATCGCCATCCGGTCCGCCACCGGCATCGAGACACTGATCTGGCTCGTCGACATCGCCGGCTACACCCGCGAAGAAGCCGCCAACACCGTCAACGCCACCGCCCACGCCTTACTCACCGCCGCCATCCTCAACGACTGACACAGTCGGAGACCACGCTGCAAGATCGGGTGCACTCTCATGCCGCGAATCTCGCGCTACGCAGCGTAACGTCTCCATCTTCTGTGTGGAGGTCCCGCAGGCAACGGGAATTGTTAAGGCTGTGTGCCGGTGCGACCGCTACCGGCCCGGCGGCCCATACGGGCGCTCGGGCGGCGGCTAGGGTTAGTTGGCGGCTGTCGAGGCCAGTGGTGTGCACGGGCAAGATAGCTCTGTCGGACGAGTGTTGATCTGCCATCATCGCTGTCATGCGTGGACGTCGTGGACGGTTGAGCGTTGCCGAGCGACGGCTCAGGGCGGCGTTTTTCCGAGGTGAGGAGCTGGATCTCGGCGGCCCGTCTCACCGGGTTCGCGCGGAGGTTGTTGCCGATCTGCTGACGCAGGCCGTCGACCGTACCGCTCATCCGCGGGCTGCGCTGCGGTTGTGCAATGCAACGATTGTTGGCCGCCTCGATGTTCGGCAGGCCGACGTTGCTGTGCCGGTGTCCTTCGCTGACGCGACATTTACAGAGCCTGTCGATCTCGCCAACGCCCGCGTTACGGGCGTGGTTTTGTCCAGATGCGTACTGCGAGGGCTTCAGGCCCGCCTCCTTGAGGTGCGAGGTGACCTCAACCTCACGGAGTGCACCATCACTGGGCCTGTCGACGTCTGCGACGCCCGCATCGGCGGATCCTTCACACTCGACGGATCTACCCTTCGCGGGATCGCGGTTGACGACGACGCGCTCGCCGCAGCACGGCTGATCGTGACCGGTGATCTCAGCGCCAGAAAGGGACTCACCGCGCACGGGCGGATCTGGCTCTCCGCGGCGACTGTTGGCGGTGACGTGCTGTTCAGCGGCGCCACCGTGCGAAATCCGTCCGGACCGGCCATCGACGCCAACCGGTTGACTGTCGCGGGCAGCTTCTCCGCCCGGTACGGATTCACCGCCGAGGGTGGCATCATCCTGGTCCACGCGCAGATCGGCAACCAGCTGAACTTCACCCAGGCCCGCATCAGCACCACCGGCAACTGGTCCTTACACCTTGGCGGCGCCCGGGTCGCCAGCCTCTGGTTGACATTCGCGGCGCCACCGGTCGGCCGAGTACGCCTCAGTGGCCTACAGGCAGATTCGATTTTCGACAATCCGGCAACCTGGCCCACCGAACTCGACCTGGTCGGATGCACCTACCGGCTGCTCATGGCGCGATCGCCCGCTCCTCGTGGATCGCCGTTGCCGCCGGAACCGGTCACCGTCCGCCAGCGGCTAGCCTGGCTGCAGCGAAGCCCCGACGGCTACGCGCCGCAACCTTACGAGCAGTTGGCCGCCCAGTACCGGCACAACGGCCAGGACCAGGATGCTAGACGCGTACTCCTGGAGAAACAGCGCCAGCGCAGGTCGACTCTGAACCGCCCAGCGCGGATCTTGGGCTACTTCCTGGACTGCACTGTTGGCTACGGCTATCGCACGTGGCTTGCCGGCATCTGGCTGATCGGATTCTGGGCGCTGGGAACGCTGACGTTCACGGTTCAGCCGTCAACCCGCCGCTCCGACGCCACCCCGGAACACAATCCCGCACTACAAGCCCTCGATCTCCTCCTACCCATCATCGACCTCGGGCACGACGGAGCATGGCAAACCAGCGGTGTCAGCCAGTACATAACGGCGCTGCTCATCCTCGCCGGCTGGGCACTAACCACCGCCATAATCGCGGGCCTGACCCGACTCCTCAACCGATGAACACCCACTCCGCCCGGAATGCGGCATGAGAGTAAACCTGAGCTTATCGATTCCACATCGTGAGGATCACGGCATTGCACTCCGTCGGTCGCCTCGAGATCCGAGCCGTCTGGTGCATGCAGACATCGTGAGCGAGGGCTAGCGTGGCGCCATGCGAGAGATCGTCAGTACCTCCGACGCGCCGAGCTCACCGTTGTACAGCCAGGCGGTAAAAGCCGGCGGCCTGGTCTACCTCTCGGGCCTGGTCGGCATCGACGTGACCACCGGTAGCTTGGCCGGACCGACGATCGGTGAACAGACACGACAGGCGCTCGCCAACTGCCGCGCCGTCCTACGGGCGGCAGGCGCGGCGTGGGAGGACATTGTCGAGGTAGGCGTGCTCCTGACCAACCCGGCCGACTTCGCCGGCATGAACGAGGAGTACGCGACCTGGTTCCCCAGCATGCCGCCGACGCGCTACGTCGCCAAGCTCGGAGTGGAACTGCCCGGCGTTCTCGTGTCGATCCGCATGACCGCATTCGCTGACTGACGGGACCGCTGTCCGAACACTTCGGCAGCCGACAGCCCATAAACGGCACGTCGCCAGCTCGCCGGGAGCAATGACCTGTGCAACCCTGCCGTCGGTGCACGCACATCGGCATGACCGGGCGTCGGTGCGCCGGCGGTCGGGCTGGCCTGCGATCAGCCTGCTCGAGGACCGCGCCATGGCGAGTGTGGAACGCGCCTGCGGTCACCCCGCTCACCCAAACCCGGCACTGCGGGCGGGCGGCAGGCGGGGCCGGTATCCGGCTCGGCCCGCTTCGGAGTCTGGCATTCTCTGCCCAGCCAAAGGATCCCGCGCGCTCCCCACCGAGGGTGTCAGCGGGAAACCCCGGGCAAGCCGGTCGGTGCGTTCGTCGATCAGGTGTCGAGTCTGGCGCGGACGTCGTCCGCGTCAGGATGCCGTAGTTCCTCCAGGATGGACAGTGCGCGTTGCCACGCCTCGCGGGCGGGGGCGGCCTGGCCGGCGTCTCGGTGCGCGTCGCCGAGGTGGATCGTGGTGACCGCCTCGTAGTACCGGTCGCCGAGGTGTCGCAGGAGCTTCAGGGAGTGCGCGAAGGCGGTGGTCGCCTCGTCGTGTTGCCCGAGGCGGTGGTGTGCCTGGCCGAGGCTGTCGTGCGTCGCGGCCTCGCCGAACCGGTCGCTGACCTGGCTAAACAGCTCCAGGGCCGTCCGGCAGTCGCCGACCGCCGATCGCGCGAACAGCCTAGGCGCAGCCGCATAGCCAGATGCCAAGTGTCGATGGCCTGGAGCGACTTCTCGCGAGCGTTCAGGGGCGGCCCAGTGCCCGGTACTCCCAGCCGGCGGCACGCCACTGCGCGGCGTCGAGAGCGTGTCGGCCGTCGACGATGCGGCGATGGCCGACCGCCCGGCCCATCACCTCCGGGTCGATCTGGCGGAACTCGGCCCACTCGGTGAGCAGGACGACGACGTCGGCGTCGTGGGCGACGTCGAGGGTGCTCTGCCCGTACGCCAGTTCGGGGTGCACCCGCTGGGCATTGGGCATCGCGACCGGGTCGAAGACCCGCACGATCGCGCCTTCGTCGTGCAGGGTGCTGGCCACGTCGAGGGCGGGCGCGTCGCGGATGTCGTCGGAGTTGGGCTTGAACGCGGCGCCGAGCGCGGCTACCCGTACCCCGGAAAGGCCGCCGCCGACCAACTCGCGGACCAGGTCGACGGTGCGGGCCCGGCGGCGCTTGTTGATGTCGTCGACCTCGCGCAGGAACGACACCGCCTGCCCCACGCCGAGTTCCTCGGCCCGGTGCATGAAGGCGCGGATGTCCTTGGGCAGGCAGCCACCGCCGAAGCCCAGCCCCGGCTTGAGGAACCGCCCGCCGATCCGGTCGTCGTAGGCCAATGCGGCGGCCAGGTCGTGCACGTCGGCGCCGGTGCCTTCGCACACCTCGGCCATCGCGTTGATGTACGAGATTTTTGTGGCGAGGAACGAGTTGGCGGCGACCTTGACGAGCTCGGCGGTGGCCAGGTCGGTCACCACGACCGGTGTGCCTTGGGCGAGCACGGGGGCGAACGCGGCCCGCAGCCGCCGCTCGGCCCACTGCGACGGGACGCCGAAGACCAGCCGGTCGGGTTTCATGGTGTCATCGACCGCGTAGCCCTCGCGCAGGAACTCCGGGTTCCAGGCCAACTCGACCTCGTCGCCGGCCGGCGCGAGCTCGCGTACCAGCTCGGCCAGCCGGGCGGCCGTGCCGATCGGCACGGTCGACTTGCCGACCACCAGGCTTTTGCGGTGCAGGTGCCGGGCCAGCTCGGTGGCGGCCGCGTCTACGTACCGGATGTCGGCGGCGTACGAGCCGGGGCGCTGGGGTGTGCCGACGCAGATGAAGTGAACGTCGCCGAACTCCCCGGCCTCGGCATAGGAGGTGGTGAACCGTAGCCGGCCGGACTCCAGGGCCTTGGTCAGCAGCTCGGGCAGGCCGGGCTCGAAGAACGGCACCTCGCCGGAGCCGAGGCGTTCGATCTTGTCCGGGTCGACGTCGACGCCTAGGACCTCGTAGCCGAGCACGGCCATGCAGATCGCGTGGGTGGCGCCGAGATAGCCGGTGCCGATGACGGTGAGCCTAGGAAGGGTGTGGTCCATGCCGGTTTGCTCCTCGAAAACCTGTCTGGTGAAAGCGATCATTCATGTGCAGTCGACGTTGGCGAGGCCCTTGGCCGCGCTGGTCGCTTTGTTGTCGCAGCCGAGTGTGTTGCCGTTCGGCGGGGCGAAGTTGAAGCCGAATCCCGGGCCGTTGACCTCGGCGACGTTGGCTTTGAATACGTTGTTGGCGCCCCAGCCGTCGACCACTTCGTGGGTCTGGAAGCCGTCCTCGCGGGAGTTGCGGCCGGTGTTGCCCTGGATCAGCCAGCCGTTGCCTTTGACGTCCACCCAGGAGTCGTTGTGCGAACCGCTGAGCCGGGCTCCGTCGAACGTGTTGTCGAGGACCTTGCCGCCGGTGGTGCCCTCCTTGATGTCGACCGCCTCTGCGGTCGTACCGGAGATGGTGTTGCCGCGCACGACGTTGCGGTCGCTGTTGTCCGGCTTGCAGTTGCTGATCTCGCACCAGTTGGACTCCGCGGTGCCGACGTAGATGCCCTCGCCGAATGTGTCCCGGCGGTGGCCGGTGTCCCGCACGGTGTTCGCCTGGACGAGGTTGTCGGTGCTGAAGCCGCGCAGGTGGATTCCCTCGTCGCCGATTTGCTCGACGGTCAGCTGCTGGATCACGGCGCCCTGTACCGTGTCGGCCATCACGCCCTTCTGCGCGTTGCGGACCGTGAAGCCCACGAGCCGCCAGTGGCTGGCCCCCTTGAGGTGGAAGCCGTAGCCGCCTTTGACCCCGCCGGCGTCGATGACGGCGCCGCTGCCGCCACACAAGAAGATCGGCTTGTCGGCCGTGCCAGCGGTGGTGGCCACGAACTTCTCCGCGTAGACGCCGTCGGCCATCCGGATGCTGTCACCCGGCTTAGCCTGCCCGAGCGCGGCGCCCAGCGACTGCGCGTCGGTCACCGTGACGGTGGCCGCCGGGCAGGACACGAGGCCCTCGACAGGTGGCGCCGCGACGGCCGATCCGGTGGCGCCGGCCACCGGCGTACCCCCGGCCGTTGCTGGCGGCGTCTGGCCGGGCGTCGACACGGCACCAGTGGGTTCGTCCGATCCGCCGGTGGCGGCGAGCGTCACCGTGGCGGCCAGCGCCGCGCCGGCGAGCGCGCCGATCCCCACCAGGAGCGCACGCTGCTTGGCGCTCACCGCGCCACCACCGGTACGCGCGCCCGGCCACGCGCGGCGGCCGCGGCCGCCGCGTTGGCGGCCTCGTACATCACCACCGGCAGTGGAGCCTTGTCCGCGTACGGGTGCCGGATGCCCCGGAGACGGCGTCCGGCGCCCTTGACCGCTGAGAAGACGATCAGCAGCAGGATGCCCGCCCACAGCATGGTCATCGGGCTGGCGTAGTGCCGGAACTTGATCCAGAAGCTGCTCGTGTCGTGCCAGGCGAACATCTGGTTCTCCTTGATGACGACCTTGCCGTGCGCGCGTGGCGTGTCCAGCGCGCTCGGCCCGACACCGGCGATGACGTTGTACGAGACCTGCGACTTGGCGACGTCGCCGACCAGCGAGATGCCGTGGTTGGTAGCGTCCTGGACGGTGTTGCCCCGCACCTCCACAACGGAGTCGCGGACGTACACACCGGTGTCCGCGCCGGTGATCACGTTGCCGGTGACCGTGGCCGCGCCGACCCCGTCCCGGATCGCGATGCCCTGCCGCCGCTGCCCGGACAGCTGGTTGCCAGTGATCGCCACCTTGTCCGAGTCGAGCCGGGCCACGATACCCATGTCGCTGCCCTCGACCCGGTTGTTCTGCACGCCGACGTCGAACCCACCGACCACCTCGATGCCGTAACGGCCGTTGCCGGTGGCGACGCTGCTGGACACCGAGTTGGAACCGTAGTTGGCGGTGGACTGCCCGGATGCGGAAGGCCCGTCGGCCAGCGGCGCCCCGCTGAGCGTGAACCCGTTGCCGCCATTGCCGTCCGCGGTCGAGCCGGTCACCCGTACCTGCTGCGTGGCCCGGGACAGGATAAAACCGTCGCCGCCGTTGCCACGTGCGATCACCCGCTCGACCACCGCCGCGGTCACGAACCGGTGCAACACGATGCCGTCCTCCAGGCTGCGCTCCACCGTGCTGTCGGCGATCGTGATGCCGTTGCCGCTGGAGACGAAGACACCGAACGCGTTGCCGCGCACCACCGACTTGGTGATCTTCCCGGAAGTGTACGAGGGGTCCAGCCCGTCGAACCGGCTGTCCGGCGTGGTCAACGGTCCGCTCGGCTGTGCCGTGACCCCGCCGCTGCCCGGGGCTGGGACCGGCGGCTTAGCGCCCTCAGGCAGCTCGGTCGGGCCCTCGATCTGACCGGTGTTGGGCCGGTCGGTGCCGGTCAGGCTCAGCCCGCCGGTCCGTCCACTCCAGAACCCCAGATCCGACACCTCGGCGTTGCTCATGGTGAACTGCCCACCGATCGCCCGCAGGTAGGCCCGTCCATCGGTCACGTCGATGTCCGGCTTGCCGGCACGCTGGTCCCAACTGGTGATCTTCAGCGGCGCCTGCGCCGTCCCCTCCAGGATGAGCTGCCCACCGAAGCTGACGATGGCGACGAACCCGTTGCTGCCGCTGGCCAGCCGCACGCTCAGGCCACCCGGGTTGGCCAGCTTGAGCTTGGCGCCGAGGTTGACGTAAATGTTCTCGGTCAGCAGGTACGACCCGTCACCCTGCCGCACGAACGTCTGCGGCGCGAGCTTGAGCAGGTCCGCGACCGTGTACGGCGCGCTGCGCTGGGTCAGTACGAGCGTGTAGCCGCTGCCCGTGTTCAGCCGGTACGGGCTGGTCCACTTCCCCGCCTCCAGACGGGCTACCGCGGTCACCGCGCGTACCTGGTTGAGCCGGGAATCCTCGGCGGCGACCAGAGCCGCCTGCCGTTCGGCCTGCTCCAGCGTGAACCCGGGCTTCGGCTCGGGCTCGGCGCCGGCCGGCGAGAGCGGGACCAGGGCGGCGACCGCGCCGGCCGCGATGCCCGCACCCAACCGCACAATCCGCTGTGTTCGGCTCACGGGTGGCGCACCTGCCCCGGCATCGTGAGCGTGGCGTCGGCGTCGGTGCCCCAGCCGTGCCCGGTGTAGGGCCCGCCGTGCCGGGGATCGCGCTGGGTTGGCGGTAGCCCTGGATGCTCGCGCTGGCCCCCACCGTCCCGCCACGGCTGCTGCGGCCCATGGTGCGACGGGGCCACCACCGCACCCACCGCGACGGCTGGCACCGCGGTGCGCGCCGGGACGGCCGGCGGCGCGGACGCCGCGGCCACCTTGGTGCGCCGCCGCTGGCGGCCACCGGCGAGCGAGGCCGCGTTCTGCCCCTCACCGCCGATACTGTCGCTGGTCCGGGTGATCCACCCCTGCTTGTTCATAGTGATGAAGGCATAGAGCTTGACCGGCAACGAGATCATCACCACCATGACGGCGAGCAGCGGCAGCAGCAGGACCTCCTGTGGATGGCGGCGCAGGTGCGAGTACCCCCGGATGCCGCGCCCGGCCAGGAGCCAGATCGCCACCAGGACCGCTCCGCGCCCGGTCAGCTCCAAACGGCTCAGCAGCAGGTAGCCCAGCGCCATGCCCATCGTCACCGGGGTCAGCAGGATCTGCAGGACCGTAATCTTCGTGACCAGCGGCGCCTTCCACAGCCACCCTTTCCACAGCGCCGTCAGATAGCAGCGGTACGAGTTGCGGCTCCACCGGATCCGCTGCTTCACGAACGCCCGAAACGAGGTCGGGAACATCGACAGCGCCTTGGCCGAGGACTGGTGCACGGTCTTGTAGCCGGAGGCCAGCACGAGCCAGGTCAGCCGGCCGTCGTCCCCGGCCACGCAGCGCCGGCCGAGGAAGAACTCGTTCTCCAGGTTTTCCAGCACCGGCACGACAGCGGACCGGCGGTACGCCGCAGTGCGACCGGACAGGCAGGCGACCGCACCCTTACGACCCATCGCCGGCACGTAGTCGTAGTAGCGCAGATTGACCAGCCAGTCAGCGATCCGCCGCCAGATGCTCGTCCGGCGCAGGTAGACGTTCTGCTGGGTGCCGACTCCACCGACAGTCGGGTCGACGAAGGGCATCTGCACCGCGTCCAGCAACCCCGGCTCCCACCGGGTATCCGAATCGACCAACACGATCAGCTCACTCTTCGCCGCCCGGATACCCACGCCCAGCGCCGACCGCTTTCCCCGATGCTCGAAGACCAGCACCCGCACCCGGCGATCCTGCACGGCCGCCAGCCGCTCCTGAACCTCGACGTCGTCCACATCCGGCACGATGATGACCTCGGCAGGATTCTGCGCCAACCAGGTATCCAGACAGTCCAGCAGGATGTCCGGATCCTCACGGTACGCCGGCACCACCACCGAAACCGTCGTGCGGAAACCATTCACCACGGGCTGGGCGAAACGCGACAACACCGCACGCACCAGCCACAACAGCCAGACGAAGATGCCCGCCAGCCCCAGCGGTACGAGCTCACGCCACGACGTCTCGCCGGCCGCCTCCACAATCCATGACCACACTGCGTCGAAGAAATTCGACACGATGCCTTGCCCCCCTGTTAGAACCGGATCGAAAGGCAGGTGTCACCCCCACACGCTGCCCAGTGCGCGATATCTACGAAATGCTGGTCGATTATTAGATTTGAATACCTATATTTTTGAGTGGCTGCCGAATAGCACGTCTGCGACGGTCACCCCCGCGACGAACGGCGTTGAACCTAGCAGCCGACGACAAACGCTCGCGAACTCCAAACCGTTACCGAGCCGTAAATTCGAGCTATCAACGCCAGCTCTCATCGTTACATTCCGCCGGACCACCCGATGCGGCCATCACTTCGTCGGACGCCCTCGGCGACGGACGTGACCAACAGCATGCCCAACAGTCGACTCGAGCAGCCGAACAGACGACTCCTCAACCACCCAACGGGTTCCACAAAATACGCGGACAGACACGACCGGATGCGCCATATGCGTTTCAAAGCGCCGACTCCAGAAACACTCTTGCAATCGACCGGGCGTCCACATAAGACCCTCAAGGCCCTGCGAGGAGGGCGCACTTCGTGTTGTCCTGATCCATATGTGCGGCATCCGCTCCTGCCGCAGGTCGCGGCCGACGGTCGGCGGCGTTTGATGATCGACGTCGGCAGCGTCGCTGGTGATCGTGTACGCGGCCGGTGCGGTCGTCCTCGCCGTCCCGCTCAACAGCTACGGCGTCTCGCCGCACACGAAGGCCCTGATCGACCTGGCGGTCGCCGGCGGCGCCCGACGGGAGCGGCTGCTGGAGGGCACCCGACCGTACTGCTCACCACCCGTGGCGGGGCCCACAGTGCCGGCACGCTACGCGCAGGCTGGGATCACAACACCAGGTACCTGCACCGCATCCTCGCCGACGTGTGGGAGCCGACCTCACCGTGATCGAGCGCGCGTTAGCCCTGGTCGGCGCCGACGGCTCAGCCGGTGGTTGCGGCCGCGCGGCAGAAGGCGTCGGTCATGGCCTCGATCACGGCCTCCCTGTCGGGCATGGGCACACCTTGGGCCGCCAGGCGTTTGCGGGTGAACATGTGCACGCCGAGAGGGCCGATCAGCAGCGACAGCAGCAGCGACAGCGGAAGATCCCCCGCGCCACCAGGCCACCCGGATTGGCGAGCACCTGTGCGCACAGTGCCTCCACCACGCCGCCGTCGGCCGCCAGGGTGTCGAACGTGGCCGTGTAGACGGCCCGCACCCCGTCCTCGAGACGCGCGAACGGCTTTCCGCGCGCCAACGCCCCTCCACGACGGGCAGCGGTGCGTACTGTTAGAAGACGGCGAGCAACAGCTCCTCGCGGCCGCCGAACTGGGCGTGCACCGACGTCATCGCACACTGGGCGCGGCGGGCGACCGCCTCGATGGTCAGGGCCGCGACACCCTCCTCCGCGATCACCCTGGCGGCGGCTGCGACGGCACGGTCCCGCACGCTCGGCCGCCGGTACCTGCGCAGCAACAACTCGTGGATGCACGGCTTTCCCCGCCTTACCAATGGGTGCCCCCACCACCACCTGCTCATGCACCCGGACGACCTGGCCGCACGCGGCCTCCGCGACGGCGAACGGGTCAGGGTCCGCTCGCGGGGTCGGCAAGGTCGAGGTCGAGGTGGCGGCGACCGCCGACATCATGCCCGGCGTGGTGAGCCTGCGCCACGGCTGGATCCACACCCGCGCCAACGACCTCACCGACGACGCGTTCCTCGACGCGCTTTTCGGGAAACGCCGCGCTCAACGGCGTCCCCGTGACCGTCGCCCGCCCCGCCTCCCCGTGACTGTCGCCCGCCCAGCCTCCCCATGCCACCGCCGCTTGCGCGACACTGCCGCCGCGCCCCGGGACGCGGCAGCGGTGTCGAGCTCATCGGCGGGCGGCGACCAGCGGCGGCGCGGTGACCGGAGCCGGCTGGGTGTAGAGGGCGACCGCCGTCGCGAGCAGCAGGAGCCCGTAGACGCCCACGCCGCCGGGCAGCGCCTTGGTGAACGAGACGCCGAGGAGGATCATGGTCCAGACCCCGGCCACGAGCGGTGTGTACCGCTGCCAGCCCTGCCACACGCCCGCGCTCAGCGTGGCCCGGCCGGCCAGCAGCAGCCCGACCGCGGAGATCAGCGTTCCGAGGCCGAAAAGCGCCCCGACGGCACCCGCGCTGGCGTCGTCCATCGCCGCGTCGCGGATCGGAATCGAGGCCAGCTCGGCCAGCGTGAGCAGCAGCGTCCCCACCACGGCGAGCGCGGTCCCGGTCCGGCCGGCGCGCGAGGGGCCGGTGGCGCCGGAGCGGCGGAACGCGACCAGGCCGACCGTGATGAGCAGGTGCAGCAGCGCGAAGAGCGCGGTCACGACGACGAACGTGCCGGGCGTCCAGGGGTAGCTCCACCTGTCGTCCGGGACGTCGGTGGTGGGTTGGACGGCGAGCTGGACGACGGCGCCGCTGAGCGCGGTGCCGGCCGCACCGACGGCGAACGCCAGGGCAGCGCGGCGGATCGAGGTGGTGGTCATTGCCTTCTCCCTCCCGTTTCGGGTGTCGAGGGAAAACGTAGGAACGGGAGGGCCGGCGGGGCATCGGTGCGGGAGCGCAATCCGGGGTCAGTGCTGGCACTGACGGGATACGAGTGGTCGCACGATTGCCCGGCGGCCGCTGCGGTTGGGACAATTCCGCAGGTGAGGGGCTTGCGGCTGGCGGTGTTTCCAGCGTCGTTGTGCGCGGCGACACTGGTCGTGGAGGCCGTCGCGATCGGGCTCGCGTGGGGTCTGGAGCCCCGCTTCGACACCATCGTCTACGCCGTCTACACGCTCACGCTCGCCGGCTCGGGAGCGCTGATCGCCTCACGGCGTCCACGCAACCCGATCGGCTGGCTGTACTGCGGCACCGCGCTCGCCACGGCCCTGACCGCCGACCTCGCGCAGGGGTGGGGGCTGCGCGCCGCCGCCAACGGGTGGCCGGCCGGCCCGTTCGCCGAGTGGGTGGCGGCGGTGAGCTGGATTCCGGCCGGCACCGCGGTCGTGTACACGATCCTGCTCTTCCCGGACGGCCGGCTGCCGCGCAGCCGGTGGCGGGCGGTTGGGTGGGCGAACGCGGCGGGCGCCGCCCTGCTCCTGCCCGGGTGGGCGCTCACCCCCGACATCGGCTACATCTTTCTCAGCGGGCGCAACCCGTACGCGCTGCCCGAGATCCCGACCGGCGCGCTGGTCGCCGTAGGGTTGACGCTGTTTCTGGGCTCCCTGGTGCTGTCGATCGTCCCGCTCGTGCAACGCCTGCGTCGGGCGACCGGCGTGGAGCGGCAGCAGCTCAAGTGGGTGGTCTTCGCGGCCGCGCTCATGGCGGGCCTGCTGCCCCCGGTCGCGCTGCTGTGGAGCGTGACGCCGCTCGTCCAGCCGGTCGCCGCGGTGGCCCTGACCGCGCTGCCGGTGGCCACCTGCGTGGCGATCCTGCGCTACCGCCTTTACGACATCGACCTGGTCATCAGCCGCACGCTCGGCTACCTGGCACTCACCGCGCTGCTGGCCGCCGCCTACTCGGCCAGCGTGCTGCTGCTGGGCACTGTCGTGGGGCGCCGGTCGGCGTGGGCCACCGCCGGTGCCACGCTCGTGGTCGCCGTCGCTTTCCGGCCGCTGCGGGACCGGATCCAGGCCGGGGTCGACCGCCGCTTCAACCGCGCCCGGTACACCGCCGTGCGGCGGGTGGAGACGTTCCTGGAACGGCTGCGCGCCGGCCACGCCGCCCCCGAGGAGATCCAGACCGTGCTCCGCGAGGCGCTCGCCGTCGACGACCTCGACGTGCGGATCAGCCTCCCGGACAGCGGTCTCGCCGTCGACCTGTACGGGCGGCCGGTCACCGGCGACCGCGACGACCGCCGCGAGCGGTGGCCGATCCGGCGGGCCGGCACCACGCTCGGCGACGTGCTCGTCGACGACCCGCCGGAGCGGGTGCGGGCGCTGCTGCCGACGCTCGCCGACGCCGGCGCGCTGGCCGTCGAGATGGCCCGGCTGCGGGTGGAGCTGCGCCGGCAGCTGGCCGAGGTCGGCGCCTCCCGGGCCAGGATCGTCGCGGTCGCCGACGCCGAGCGCCGCCGGATCGAACGCGACCTGCACGACGGCGCCCAACAGCGCCTCGTGTCGATCGGGCTGGCGCTGCGGCACGCGCAGCACGCCCTCGACGGCACCAGCCCCGAGGCACGCCAGACGCTCGACGGCGCGATCGCCGAGATCACGGTGGCGATCGACGAGCTCCGCGAGCTGGCCCAGGGGCTCCGGCCGGCCCACCTCGACGGCGGGCTGGGGCCCGCGCTGCGCGAGCTGGCCCGGCGCGCGCCGCTGCCGGTGCGGGTGGACGCCACCGCCGACCGCTTCCCCGCAGAGGTGGAGACCGCCGCATACTTCACGGCCTGCGAGGGCCTCACCAACGCGGTGAAGCACGCCCGCGCCAGCGCGGTCGAGCTCAGCGCCGGCCGCCAGGGGGACACGCTCGTCGTCCGGGTCGCCGACGACGGCACCGGCGGCACCCAAGCACGCGACGGTTCCGGACTGACCGGCCTCTCCGACCGCGTCGCCACCCAAGGTGGCAGGCTCATCGTCGACAGCGTGCCGGGACGCGGTACCGTCCTCACCGCGGAGTTCCCATGCGTGTCGTGATCGCCGAAGACCAGGCGCTGCTGCGCGAAGGGCTCGCCCGCCTCTTCCGCGACGGCGGCCACGAGGTGGCGGCCACCCGCGCCGACGCCGAGGACCTCCTCGCGACCGTCGCAACGACCATGCCCGACCTCGTCGTGCTGGACATCCGCATGCCGCCCACGTTCACCGACGAGGGCGCCCGCGCCGCCGCGAACATCAAGAGGCACCACCCGAAGGTGGGCGTGCTGCTGCTGAGCCAGCACATCGAGACCACGCACGCTATGAGCCTGGCCGCCCAAGAGGGCTTCGGCTACCTGCTGAAGGACCGCGTACTGGAGGTCGGCGACTTCCTGTCCACCGCCGAACGCGTCGCGAACGGCGGCTCGGCCCTCGAACCGCGCGTCGTCGCCCACCTGGTCGCCCCGGTCCACGGTGGACGCCTGGCGCGGCTGTCCGAGCGGGAGCGGGGCGTGCTGGAGTTGATGGCGCAGGGACTCACCAACGCCGGTATCGCCGGCCGCCTCGTCGTCAGCGAACGCACGGTCGAGGCGCACGTCCGCCACATCCTCACCAAGCTCGACATCCCGGAGAGCGAGGACGGCCACCGCCGCGTCCTCGCCGTCCTGGCCCACCTCCGCGCCGTCCACGAGATCCCCTGAGCTACGCCGCCAGCCTGTAGTGGTTGACCACCACCCGGCCGTCGACGGCGCGCGAGTCGACCAGCCGCAGGTTCTTGCGCTGGTTCAACGAACTCGAAGCTCGTGGCATCGACCCCTCACAGGACGACATCCCGCCCGAATTCCAACACGAGCGTTGGCTCAACCCACGGCCGAAACCCATTGACCGGCGGACCTCTGAAACACAGCCCAGCCGGCACGGCTGCGCCACCGACGGAATGTGGGACGTGTACTTCGCAAGACGCGCTCGCGGAGTACCTGCTTCATCCCAGTTGCCAATCGCGCTGACCAGCGCAAACGTGGAGCGCAGCGGCGCAAGACACAGCTGTTCCTCCGCTCCTGTCCCCACCGAGCCGTCACGTCAAGCGCTACCACCAAAGTTCAGCAACAGCGACACCACAACGAGCTTCCACGCCGACCTCCACTTGCTCCCGGTGCCAGCGATCGACGCAGTCTTGTCACCCGTAGTAGCGCACCGGATCGCGGCATGAGCGGATGCCCCGGGTTCCGCGGATCATGCCGAGAACGTTTATTTCGCGTGCGCGCCACTCGATCTCGGTGGTCACGGTTGCCAAATCATGGATGTGACGGTCCATCGGTGGGAACGCGAGCGTCGTGATCGGGTCGAGGCTGCCTTCGACTTCCTCGTCACGGACTACAGATGTAGAAAGCGGGGCGTTTCGTCGCCGGCGGTATGGAGATCTTCTACTGGAACGAAACCACGGGCGTAAGAGCGTCGGTCCAGACTCGCGAGGAGTTCGTCGTGCATCTGTGCCCCCTGCCCGGTGGAGGTTTCCGCCCCGCGCCGACGAGGACCACGCCAGCAGAGGCTCATCGAGTGGTTCGATGCCTTCGACGTACTCAAGCTGGTGACCGGCCGACGGCCCCAGTTCACCGCGCAACAACTGTTCGGCAGCGATCCAGCCGTCATTGCGGTGTACGCGTCCGCCTTGCAAGGACCCTGCCGACCCCTGCTGCTCGGCGAGGAGGGTCTTTTGGGAAAGACTGCGAAGGCAGCGAGCGGCACGTATCGCGCAGCGGGCCGGCCGAACGCGGTAGGCATCTGGCCGCTCGGCTCGGGCGGGCATCGGTGGACTTGGACCGCGGTGATGTCGCCGTAGCGTCTGCTTAGCGGCGAACGTGCACGGATTGGATCTGCTGTCATACTGGGACACCATCTGGAGTGGACCGTTGGCGGGGCGATGAGCAAGACGGTGTCGGTCGGGTTCGGTGACAGTTGGTTCTGGGCGTACGACGTCAGCCTGGGGATTCTGCTCCTAGAGGCCATCGACATCGCGTTGCGGGTGCCGCCCGAGCAGCGACCGCCGCGGGCTGAGGCCGTGCTGGAGGACCTGCGAATCCACGTCCGGGTCGGTGCCAGCTTCGCCTTTCCGCTTGACGCCGGCGAATGGGACGAACAGCAGCGCAGCTACGCCCGCTCGATCATCGCGCAGGCGGGTCGCCGGTTGCGCGAGCGAGGGACGATCACCTCGACGCAGGCTGCCCAACAGTACGTGATCGACGGCGCGCCCTTCTTCTTACGTGGAACACGAGCAGATCGACGGTGCTGTCGTCGCCGACCTCGCCGACGCGATCGAACGGCTCATCCAGGATGAGCTGCCACCGGTGCCCGTGACCGATCGACATTGGTTCTTCGGCGTGGACGGCGGCCCGACGACGCTATGACGGCGCCGTACGCCGCGTCGCTGATCGCCCAGTGAGCCTTTCCGCGTAACGAACCGCGGACTCTAGGTAGCCGACGCGGTCGGGTGGCTGAGACGCGCCGAAGCGGTTGTGGTGCAACGTAAAGACGCAGAACCCCGGTATGAAGGTGGTCCTCTCACA